>OFHM01000257.1_pt1 | contig 48353 bp, 55 predicted proteins | sample 1521311 | NCBI WGS metagenome assembly OFHM01 (sample SAMEA3504083, study PRJEB24116) | mouse gut metagenome | biome: mouse gut; feature: mouse-associated habitat; material: faeces | place: Denmark | collected 2011 | reverse complement strand
AATATTTTCAAACTTTTTCATAAAAATTACTTGATTTTTATATAGTTAGCTCCAAAACAATATAATATAAATCTATTATAACATAGCCAATACTAAAAATTTAAAACAACATAAAAAAGACTGCTGATTTTACATACAAACCAACAGTCTAACGATTATGCTTCTAATGCTTTTTTAGCAGTATTTACAATTTCAGTAAATCCTTTTGGATCACAAATCGCAACTTCTGATAACATTTTACGATTAATTTCCACATTAGCTAATTTTAACCCATGCATTAATTTAGAGTATGAAATATCATTTAATCTTGCAGCTGCATTAATACGAGCAATCCATAATTTTCTCATATCTCTTTTAACTTGTCTTCTATCTCTATATGAATAAGCTAATGAATGCATAACTTGTTCATGAGCAGTTTTATATAATCTATGTTTAGCTCCAAAATAACCTTTGGCTAATTTTAATACTTTTTTTCTTCTACGTCTTGTAGTAAATCCACCTTTTACTCTTGCCATTTATATATTCCTCCTATTTAAAACTATTTACATAATCTTGACTTAATTCTCTTATAATCAGAAGCATGTACTAAAGTTGCTTTAGCTAAATGTTTCTTTTGTTTATGAGTTTTGTTATGAGATAAGTGTGATACGTAAGCATGACTACGTTTTAATTTACCACTACCTGTTCTTTTTAAACGTTTCTTAAGACCACTATGTGATTTCATTTTTGGCATAATATATTCCTCCTAAATTATTTTTTCTTTGGTGCAATTATTGCAGTTAAAGTTCTACCTTCAAGCTTAGCTGGTTTTTCAATTTGTCCAACTTCAGCACATTCAGCCACGAAGTCATCAATAACTTTTTTACCAAGATCCATATGAGCTAATTGACGTCCTCTAAATCTAATAGCTACTTTAACCTTATTACCTTCTTCTAACCATTTTAATGTTCTCTTCAATTTAACATTTTTATCATGAACATCAATAGTTACAGATAATTGCGTTTCTTTTAATGCAACAACTTTAGAATTTCGTTTCATTTCTTTAGCTTTCTTTTGTTGCTCAAAACGATACTTACCAAAGTCCATAATTCGACATACTGGTGGTTTTGCATTTGGTGCAACACACACTAAATCAAGTCCCTCTTTATAAGCAATATCTATTGCCTGATTGCGAGTTTTTACTCCTAACTGATCACCATTTTGATCAATTACCAAGACTTCTTTAAAACGAATCTTTTCGTTTACTAACTCATCTGGTTGTTTTGGTTTTCTGTTATCAAATCTGCTAATAAAAGCCACCTCCATTTTAGTAGTTTAAATAAAAAGTGAGCACACTAAGTACCCACGCATTGACAATAAGATAACTATCTTAGTGACGTTTGCCTATTGACATCATCAATCAGGCGAGAAGCAGGCACTCCTTCTTTCCACTACTTTTCATTTACTTACACATAATATCACTATATTTACCTTGAGTCAACATTTTTTTAATTTATTCATCTTCTTTTATTTGTAAATATTTAAAAAATCCAATCATTGTAAACCCTAATAATACCATGATCGTAAACATTTCATCACCATTAATAATATATGTATGATTATTATATTTATTACTATATTTTAACTCATTTAAATATCTTTTTAAATTCTTCTGGAACTGGTGCTTCAAATTCATATTTAGCTTTTGTATCTGGATGAACAAATGCAAAGATGTGACAATGTAAACCCATTCTTTTTATTGGATTAGTTACAGCACCATATTTTTTATCCCCAACAATGCTATGTCCCAACGATTGCATATGTACCCTAATTTGATTTTTACGACCTGTATCCAAAAATACTTCAACTAATGAATTATCAGACGATTCTTTTAATACTTTATAATTAGTAATTGCTAATTTACCCTTATTATTAGTTATATAAACCATCTGAGTTTTACTCTCTGCTAAATAATTTTTTATTGTCCCATGCTTTTTCCTTAGCTTTCCTTCAACAATAGCTAAATAACCTCGTTTAGATACAATTATATTCCAATTATTTTGAAGTTTATTTTTTATCACTTCATTTTTAGCAAACATCAGCACCCCAGAAGTATCCTTATCTAAACGATGGACTACAAATATCTTAGCATTTTTATTCTTTGCTTTTAAATACTTTGAAACCATATGATATGCTGTTTTTTCTTTTTCACCACCTCCAGAAATACTTAACAATCCAGAAGGCTTATTAATAACAATCAATTCTTTATCTTCATAAATAATTTTCAAATCAGTTTCATTAATTTCACTTTTATCAATCATAACTTGATCACCCTTATTCAACTGATAATTAAACTGACTTACAACTCTACCATTTATCTTTACTTGTTTATACTTTAATAAATTTTTCACATTTTTTTTACTATAAAAATTTAATAAAAACTCCATTAATAAAATATCTTTCTTTACTAGATATTTATTCATTTACTTTCTCCGCCTTTACTTCCATTGCTAACCCTTAACACCCAATCATATTATTCTCTAAATTAGTAGCTGTAAAACAAACATCATTAATTACAGTTACATCTTTTCTTAAAATATACTTAACATGCCTCTCGTTAAGTAATATCTAACAATTGCTCTATATTTGTATTACCATCATTTTCCAACGACTTATTCATTACTTTACTACTTTCTAAATCTTTAATTATTCAATATCCAGGTATATGATCTATAGCACAAACCTCAATTATTCCCATCTATTTAAATAATCTCTTCCTTTAATAAAAAGTCAGTTTATATCAACCGACTTTATTTCATATCAATGATTCGATGTGTATTTAATAATACAATTACTACTTCTAACAAATAAATTACTAAAGCTACCCACCATGGTAATATACCACTTATTGCAACAAGCATCATAACAACATTAATAAATAAACTCATAAAAATATTTTCAAACGTAACATCTTTTTGTTTTTTAGAAATCATAAATGTCTCCATTACTGTATTTAAATTTGAATTCATCAACATGATATCACTATTTTCAATAACTTTTTTATCCTTTATACCACCTCTACTAATTCCTACATAAGCCTTTTGCAATAAAGCGATATCTTTTGAATTATCCCCAATATAAGCTACTGGCCCAGCAACACTAGCCTCTTCCATAATCTCTAATTTTTTCTTTACAGATAAATTATTATAAATCTGATACTGATCATTTTCTAAATCAACAGGCCCATCATTATAAATAATTAGATCCCTATTAATTCTTGATAATTTAGAAAACAACTCCATCTCCTCTTCAGTTACTTCTACACCATCAAAACGATCATAAATTATCGTATGACATAAATTCAAAGCATCTAAACCACTATTTTCTTTTATTACAATATTTTTAGAAAATGCCTTAGCAACCCCTGATAAGATTGCAAACGATGAAACCTGTTTATAAGCAAAAGACCCCGAAATCGTCAATAAAATAGCGCCTAAATAAACATATTTAAAATTAGTTTCAATATTAATAAATGGTACTATTGTTGCACATACAACCCCCGCAACAACTAGAACAACTGTATAAACCTTAGATATTAGTTCTACTAATTTATGAGTTCGTGATGAATTCACTGGTGCCATCATAGCAATTTCTAAAACTTTATTCATCGCACTATGATCATATGTATATAAAACCTCTATTCTCAGCATCTCACTAACATTGACGCTACCACTTTGTACTTCTGACCCTTCATTAACCTTATCTAAAATATCACTACCATTAATAGCAAACATATCTAAATCACTTGTCCCAGAAACAACTTTTCCTCCTAATGGAATAGTCTCTCCTGGCATGATAACAATAATATCACCAATATCTATATCCTCAAGTGATACCATTTCATATTCATTTTTCTTAATTTCTCGTCTTCCTAATTGAATAGGACTGATTTCATTATTTATTTTTTCCATCGTTAAATTGATTAGATACATTTGAAAACGTTCACTTAATTGAAAAATCAAAGAAACCACTAATGTTTCAACATACGCACCATAAACCCAACCAAATAAACATGCAATATTAATTGTAATATTTTCACTAATGTAATGCTTAACTTTTAAATCTCTATATGCTCGTCGTAAAATCGTCTCATTAAAAATAATTATCGCTACTAACCAGGCAATATTTGTAACTATACTAGGATCATTTCTTGTTACCAATCCTAAAGCAAGTGCAACAAATAAAATAGCTAATTTTGACATTGTCTTTAAATATTTTTCTTGAAATAAGTCTTGTGATTTAAATGGTTTTTTCCATTGTTCCACATCTATATTAGGATTAACCTTATCAACTAAACGATTCAATCTTACTAAAATATTTTTTTGACTTGTAGTAACTTTTAATAACTTATTGGTGAAATCAAGACTAACATTTTCATAAGCAGAATAGCGTGAAATAACTTCCTCAATTTCTTTAGCTTCCTCTTCTGTTTCTAAATTAGTAAACATAAAAATATATTCTGTTTTATTTTCTGGAGCTATAAACTCTCTTTTACGTGAATTTATTTCTTCTTTCAATACTAGTTCAGGATAACACTCTTTTAAAACCTCATGAACATTTTCTGGATGTTCACAATAAAATGATATCTCTGTTTTACTTATTTTAATTCTTGATACTTCTTCCATACCATTTAATAATATACTTATTTCATTTAATTTATTAATATCATTTATATTATCAATATAGAAATTACGGGCCATAGCAATCTCCTTTCTAATCATTTATTTATTTTATCATATCTATAAAAAAATTCCAAATCTATAAATCTACTCCATATACAAGATTTAAAATTTTAGGATAAAAGATTTTATAGTTATCTTCTGAAATTACTTTTGGATATGACATTAAATGAAAATATAAAGGATGTTTTAAATTACGTACTGGGGGAACATAATAGTTATATTGATCATTTAAAACAAGACCATTTTTTTGATAAAAAACAATTCGTCTTTTACTTTGATCATCCTCAGGGTACTCAACTTCTAAAATCACTTGTTTATCGATCATTTCTAAAAAATATTTCAACATCTTACTTCCAAGCCCTTTACCTTTTTGATTGCCATTTATAGCAAAATAATCAATAAAAGTAAATTCACCACCATCATAATATGATAAAATACCATTTATCCTATTATCTTCTTTTAAAATCAATACTTTATAAGCTCCCATTATAAAAGTATCTTTCATATAATTATATTCTTTAATTTCCTTTGATGGAAAATTATCCAAAATAACTTTATAAAAATCATCAAATTCTTTCAAATCCAAATCCTTAAACTCCATCATCTCATCCCCTTCCTTTTAATTAAGACAAAACTTTCTTCAAATTCCTCTTTAGTACAAGATAAATCAAATTCATTACCATAAATCTTATAATAGACTTGAAGATGACCACTATCCCTAATCACACAATCATAAATATGTCCTTTAGTAAATAAATCACGTTGCTCTTTACCAATAACTATATTCATTGTTTTAATACAACGACAAATGTGTCGTCTCCCTACATTTGCAATAGTAATCACCTCTTTTCATTTTCATTATAACACGACAAATAAAATAAAAGTATTAATTCGCATCATTTCTAAATCCTATAAAATCTTTTAAATAAACTATTATATCTAAAAAACTGTAACAAAATAAGTTTTAAATTATGTTTACTTCTTTCAGTTTTATTTATTCAAAACTAACAGCAATACCTTTGAATTGAACTTTTTAATATTTTCATTACTATTATACCCATATGATATCAAACTATATAACCAGCTTTATAAAATCAAAATACCTCTCTATATTTATTAAAATAATATTTTCACTAATATTGAAAAACAGTTTCATTCTGGCATTAAATATTATAATTTTATATACTATTATCATCTTAAAAAAACAACAAATCCACAATATCCATTAATATAAATATTTGAATTACAATAAGATATGTAAATGATGTTTCAGTAATCTAATCATGCTAAAAAGACAATGTTTCAGTTATACTGAATCATTATCTTTTTAAGCTTAACTATTTCTTTATAATCCTTTAAAGCAAATCTAATTTTTACTAAATTCCAATAATTCTAAACCAGAATTCTTTTCACTTGCCCAACGTACTCCCCACTCATTTGTAAACAGTAATAAATGCTGACCTTTTAAATCCTGTACTTTTTTAGTATCACTAGATAAATTTAAAGAACTTAAATCGCATCCTTCTTTCACCCAGCGAATATATTGATAAGGTAGTGGCTGTTTAATAATTTCAACATTATATTCATTTTTTAAACGATGCTCAAGTACCTCAAATTGAAGTACTCCTACTACCCCAACAATAATTTCTTCCATTCCTCCACCTAGCTCTGTAAAAATTTGAATTGCTCCTTCTTTAGCAATCTGTTCAACCCCTTTTACAAACTGTTTTCTTTTCATTGTATCCTTATTTCGAATTAAAGAAAAATGTTCTGGTGCAAATGTTGGTATCCCCTCAAAAGCAAACTTTGTTTTTCCAGTTGTGATCGTATCTCCAATTGAAAAAATACCTGGATCAAAAATACCAATAATATCTCCTGCATATGCCTCATCAACTTCTTGACGTTCATCAGCCATCAATTGTTTTGATTGATTTAGTTTAATTTTACGACCACCTTGATAGTGATAAACTTCCATTCCTTTTGTAAATTTACCTGAACAGATTCTAAAGAAAGCCATTCTATCACGGTGTGCTTTATTCATATTAGCTTGAATCTTAAAAACAAATGCACTGAAATCCTCACTAAATGGATCAATAATTTTTTCACCTGTACTACGTGGTAATGGAGTTGTAGTCATTGTTAAAAAGTGCTTTAAAAATGGTTCAATTCCAAAATTAGTTAATGCTGAACCAAAACATACAGGCGAAAGTTTCCCCTCACGAACTTTTTCTAAATCAAAATTATTCCCAGCTATATCTAATAATTCAATATCATCCTGTAATTTATTATATAATTCATCATCTAATTCATTAACTAGTTCAGGATCATCAAATTTCATGATTTTTGTGTCAACTTCTTTACGCCCACCATCAACAGGTATAAAACGAATTATCTCTTTATCATTTCGTTCATAAACCCCTTTAAACTCCTTACCTGAACCAATTGGCCAATTGACAGCACATGTATCAATACCTAATTCTTGTTCAATTTCCTCCATTAATTGATATGGATCTCGAGCTTCACGATCCATTTTATTAATAAAAGTAAAAATTGGAATATTGCGCATTGTACAAACTTTAAATAATTTTCTTGTTTGTTCTTCTACCCCTTTACTAGCATCAATCACCATTACTGCACAATCAGCTGCCATTAAAGTACGGTAAGTGTCTTCAGAGAAATCTTGATGGCCTGGTGTATCTAAAATATTTATACAAAAACCATTATAATTAAATTGTAATACCGATGATGTTACTGAAATCCCTCTTTGCTTTTCAATTTCCATCCAATCACTAGTTGCGTGCTTACTATTCTTTTTTCCTTTAACAGTTCCTGCCTGTTGAATAGCTCCCCCATATAATAAGAATTTTTCTGTTAATGTTGTTTTACCAGCATCGGGATGGGAGATGATGGCAAAAGTTCTTCTCTTCTCTACTTCTTTGATAAACTCACTCATTTTAATGTCTCCTTGCAAGCTTAAATAATATCTATTAATAATTAATTTGTCAATCAAATTCCCTTTAGTTATAACACTTATTGGTGTCTTAGTAATAATAAATGCTATTATAACAAAAATAGTGAATCTTATCATTACATCATATGAACAAATAACTAATTTATCTACTTTAAATAATAACAAAAACTAAAAGAACAAATATTTTCCTTGATTTACATGTTTTCACCCCACTTGCTTTATTTTAATATAAATAAACTATTTTTTCTATAAAAAAGAGGGATATACCCTCTAAAACGCAAAATTACCATTCTTAAATATCATAACTTCTTGATTATCTTTAGTTATTCCTTTAATCATTAAATCACTTGTCCCAATCATAAAATCCACATGGGTTAAAGAATCATTAATTCCTTTTTCTAATAATTGCTCCTTAGTCATTGATAAACCATTTTTAAGGCACTCGCTAAATCCTTTTCCTAACGCTAAATGACATGAAGCATTTTCATCAAATAAAGTATTATAAAATAATGTTTTCATATTCGATATTGGTGAGTCATATGGTACTAATGCAATCTCACCTAAATAATGACTACCTTCATCAATATTAATTATTTCTCTTAAAATCTCTTTACCAGTTTTAGCATCATAATCAACTATTTTTCCATTTTCAAATACTAATTTAAATTCATCAATTATATTACCATTATAATTAAGTGGTAAAGAACTATATACTATTCCATTTGTACCTTTATAAAAAGGACTAGTAAATATTTCTTCTGTTGGTATATTGGCAAAAAAGTATACCCCATTAGTTGTATAAGAACCTCCTCCAGCAAATAAATAGCCCTCATTTAAAGTAACTGTTAAATTTGTTCCTAATGAATTTGTATAAACCATCTCTTTTAAATTTAGATTATTTAAATATTCTACTCGGGCTTCAAAACTTTTACGATGTTCATCCCATGAAGCAAGAGGATCATCATCAACTTTCACAGCCTTAAAAATTGCATTCCACAAAGCTTCTACAGCCTCACTATCAGACATATCAGGATATACTTTATTAGCCCATTTTACCGAACTGCTAGCAACAATACACCATGTATTTATCCCTAAATCAAGACTATCATAAAATGGCTTACAAGCTGTTGAAACACTTTTAGACCACATTGCAACTTTAGCTGGATCAATTCCCTTAAAAGCTTCAGGATCATCACTATGAATAGTCAAAAAAGCTGCATTTTGTTCAGCATAACTATTTCTAAATTCACTAAACCACTTTGGAACCTTACTAAACTCATCTTTAGAAACATACTCATATTTATAGCGTGATACTACCTCATCATGATATTTTACTATAACTTCTTTTGCTCCTGTTTGATAAGCCTCTTTTGTAATTAATCTAACTAATTCTACACTTTCAACTGGTGCATCAATAACAACTATTTGATTCTTTTGTACATTTAAACCAGCTCTAACAATTAATTCAGCATATTTTTTTAATTTCTTTTCAAATGACATAATCTATCTTTCCTCACTTATATATTGCCTCTTTTATTTGTTGACATAATATTTGAAAACCACTATCTAAATCATCGACTTCTAGAACACTTGCCTCCATTAGACATATTCCATCTCTACTATGATTAGTAATATATGGTACTAATTCATCATAACTATAATTTATTTGATAATCATCCAACAATCTTTTTGCAGGTTCACTTAAAACCACTGCATGAACCGCTCTAATTCCCGAACGAATTAATAAAATTGCTACTGAACGCCCAATTACACGATCAATAACAACATAATCTTTAAAATAATCGTTACTAACAATCACTTTACTCATGATTGGCTTGATTCCATGTAAACAGGAACTATAAACTTCTTCATCTTTTAAGGCCACAAATGTATAGCCATTTTCTATTAACAACCGTTTGCCTTTACTAACTAAATTCATTTAAACCTCCCTGTTACTTAAAATCTTATTAATTTTATTTTACCACTTTTTTTATTATTTAATAAAGTAATACTATATTTTATTTTAACTTTTCTAATTCTTTTATAGCATCCTGGAAACCTAGATCAGCAGATTCTTGATAATATTCTTTTGCCTTTTGGATATTCTTTTCAATACCATCACCATAACAATACATATACCCCACCATAAAACACGCTTCACGATACTTCATCGCACTAGCTTTACAAAACAATTCAAAAGCCTCCTGCTTATTTATATCAGTACCTATACCATAAAAATAACAACGACCTAAATTATAGATTCCTGGAACATATCCCTGATTTGATGCTTTTAAAAAATATCTAAATGCTTCTTGAGAATCTTTATAATCACTTATCCCATCTTCAAGATATATACCATACATATTCATTGCTGGAGCATATTCTTTATTGGCAGAGATCTGTAAATATGTAAAAGCCTTTTGAACATCTTTCGCAATGACTTTTCCTTCATCTAAATATAAGGCCATTCGATACATTGCTCGAATATCATTTTGATCAATAGCCATTTCATAATATGAAATAGCTTTTAAATCATCATGGTAATCCTCATTTTGTTCATAAATCAAGCCTAAATTATACATTGCCATTGCATAATCTAAATTTGCAGCTCGTTTATAAAAAGTAATCGCTTTATCAATATTTACCTCATTTCCCTTACCTTCTTCATATGCTAATCCTACATGATACAAGCCTGGAGCATAGTTTACTTTTGCTGCCTGCATATATAAATCAAAAGCCTTCTGATGATTAATTTTCACACCTTCACCATGATCATAAAGATAACCTAAATTACACATAGCTCTTGGATAACCAGCTTTACAAGCTAAACGATAATAGTGAATTGCCTGTTTTATATCTGATTTTGTTCCAATCCCCATTTCATAACAATAAGCCAAATTACATTGAGCAGCAGGATAATTTAATTTCGCTGCTCTAAGATATAATTCAACTGCTCGCTTTAAATCCCGCTTTACTCCAAAACCACTTTCATAACAATACCCTAATGCCACAATTGCTTGAACATCATTTTGTTTACTAGCTTTACGATACCAATAACTACAGCGATAAGCAGCATTCTTGATCTCTAAATGTGTTTCATAAAAATATCCAAGCCAAAATTGCGCTCTAACATAGCCTAAATGAGCTGCCTTTTTATAATAACTTCGAGCTATTTTTAAATCCTCAATTGTACCTTGTCCCAACTCATAACAAGTAGCTAAAGATACTAGTGCTGGTGGATAATTATTTTTACTTGCCCGTTCATACCAATAAAATGCTTTAACAAAGTCCTGTAATGTTCCTAATCCTTTTTCATAACAATACCCTAATCGATATTGTGAACGTTCATGTCCCTGATTCGCAGCTTCCTCATAACATTTAAAAGCCCTTTCAATATCCTTTTCAATTCCCTCACCAAATTCAAGACAAGTTCCTAAACTATACAAAGCCTCACTATATCCTAGTCTTGCAGCTTCAAGATAATACTCTACTGCCTGTTTTAAATCCGCCTTAACCCCTCGACCATATTCATAACAATAACCAAGATTACAAATAGCTCTTGGAAATCCTGTTTCTGCTCCTTTTAAATATAGTTCATAAGCTTTTTGATAATCTTGCTCTATACCAATACCCAACTCATAAAAATAAGCTAAATTACAGCTTGCAACTATATTATTTAAACTTGTAGCCTTTTGATAATAATATGCCGCTTTAACATAATCCCGCTCTACTCCCAATCCTCTTTCATATAAATAACCAATAATACATATACAATCACTATTATTTACAACTTCACCTTTTTTGAAATACCTTAATGCTTCATCATACTCATGTTTATCAAATAACTTTAACCCTAATTCATATAATAATTTACCACTTAAATCATCAAGATCATCTACTTTATAAGTATCTTCTTTCATTAATAAACATAAGTCAATCCCTATTACTTCTCCTTGATTATTTTCAATCAAGTATTGCTCATCTTCTACAAACTCATCTTCTATATAACCTTTATTAAGATTTAAATGACTTTTTATATCTTGAATTCTTTTTTCTAAATATTTTAAATTATTATCCTGATCATACACTGTAACAACTTTTACACATGCATGTTTTTCATTTCCATATGAAATATGTTTAACCTTTATTAAACTCTCTTGATCAAAAATACTTATCAAATCATCAAAGAGCCACCAGCCAAACAAAGGCTCATAACTTTTTATTCGATCTATAATATCCATAATTAGCTCCTTATCTATAAACAAATAAGCAGATATTTTTAATCTGCTTATTCATCATTTATCATATTCGATATTTCTTTAGAGTATTTCCCAAAAATTGCACTAACCTTATTAGTTGTTTGAACAATTCCCGAAGCTCCTAAAGCCTTTAATTTTTCCAGATCAACTAGACTATCATTATTCACAAAAAACGTTACTTTAGAAGACGATGCTACTGTCTCTTTAAGATTAACTTTTCCACCAACAGCATCAATAATCATATTTATGTCTACAGGAATATCACCTGCTTTAATTTGTTTAGGCTGCTTATTCTTTATCACCTTTAAAAAGATAAAAGCCAAAATAATTATCACTACTAAAGCAATTATTCCATACAATAAATAATCATTCATTAACATATACCCCCTATTAATTATTATTTAATTATAGTATACTATACCAAGATAGAAAAAACTATCTTTTTTATAAGGAGGGATTTGGTGGAAGAAAAAGAAAAATCCGTAATTTGCTGGTCATTGATTGGTTTACTACTATTACTATGTTTTATTAGCTGTTTAGGAATAAAAAGTGCAACTCCATTAATCACCAAGGGAAACCCTAGTACATATTGGTTAAAACAGTTAATATTTTATGTAATGTCCTTTACATTAATGATTATTGTTTTTAAAATATCCAATGATCGTATTTATTCATCAATGTGGATTATTTATAGTATATTGATAATCTTGCTCGTTGGCTTAGCCATAGAACACTTTCTACATACTCGACTAGGAATTCAAATAGTTCCTATGGCTAAATACGCTGGTGGTGCAACATCCTGGTATAAACTGCCTGGTTTCGATCTCCAGCCCTCAGAATTTATGAAAATTATTTTAGTTGTCGTCATGGCGGATATTGTTGATAAACACAATACTAAATATCTTGTCCATAATTTGCACAATGACTGTTTATTAATTGGTAAGATCTTGGCTGTTTCAATGCCTCCATGTATATTAGTTTATTTACAAAATGATGCTGGAGTAACAATGATTATGTTAGCATCTGTTGCTTTTATCATTTTTATATCTGGAATACAAGCAGGATGGTTTATTATAGGAGGTATTATTATAGCTGCTGTACTTGGAGTTATGGTATATATTTTCTTATATGAACACGATCTATTTGCTAACTTAATGGGCGGTGATCATAAATTAGGACGTTTTTATGGCTGGATCGATCCTGAAGGAACTTATGGAGATCAGGGTTATCAACTCTTTAATGCATTATTATCGTATGGTACAGCAGGTCTATGGGGTCATGGTATGGAAACTGCTTTAATAAACTTACCAGAAGCTCAAACTGATTTTATTTTTGCTGTAATTGCTTTAAGTTTTGGTTTTGCAGGTGGAGGATTTACGATCTTAGTTATATGCATTCTTGATATTTTATTGATTAGAATTGGATTTAAATCTAAAAATAATCGTGATAAATATTTTACTGCAGGAATTTTTGGTCTCCTGATTTTCCAACAGGTTTGGAATATTGGTATGGTTCTAGGTCTCTTCCCTATTACAGGTATTACATTACCCTTTTTATCATATGGAGGATCATCGTTACTTTCATATATGATTGCAATGGGAATTTTTCTAGATATAGAAAAACAAACAAAAATTATTGAAGGTAAAAAAAGATACTAAAAAACGCTTAACAGCGTTTTTTATTTATTTTAATATGTTCATTTGTAAAAGGGTGAATAAACTCTATTTCAACACTATCTAAATAATACTGGACCTGATATTTAGAACCATATAAAGTATCACCAATCAAAGGATGTCCAAGTGAACTTAAATGAACTCTAATTTGATGTGTTCTTCCAGTTTCTAAAACACACTCAACTAAACTATTATTATTATATACATTTAAACTACGATAATAAGTAACCGCTTTTTTACCATTTTCACTTATTAACCTTTTAACACTATTACTATCCTTAATTATTGGTTTATCAATTACTCCTGTATCTTCAATTATGCCTTCCACCAAACAATGATATACCCTTTTTACCTGTTTTATATCTTTAGATATTAGATAATGTGCCTGTCGATTTTTTGCAACCAGCATCAAACCTTGAGTATCCTTATCTAATCGATTAACTAAATGAATCGTCGCATTAATATCATTTTGCTGATAATAATATAAAAGTGCATTTGCTAAAGTTTTTTTAGGATAACGTTTAGTTGGAATACATGGAAGTCCAGCTTGTTTATCAATTATCAGATAATCATCATCTTCATATACAATTTTTAATGGATATGCAAAGGCAAACATTTCTGTCTTTTCCTCTGGCCAAATCAACTCAACTACTTCATTTGTTTTGATTCGATATCTAACTGTTTGATGAACTCCATTTACCAAAATATCTCCCATCATTTTAATTGCCTTAAGAGATTTTTTACTTATATTTTGATTAACCAAAAACTCTTTTAATAATAAACCATCATCTTTTGCCTTTACAATAAATTTCATCCGTTTATAAAAGCACCTCTAATTCTTTGAATAAATGATTTATTCTTATACTCTATAAAATTAACTTTCTTTTCAGCGATTCTAACTTCAATATATTCAACTTTTTCAATAGAATACGATAAATGATCTATTCCCAAATATACTTGATCAAAATGTCTTCCTTCAAGCCTTATTACCTTGGCAGCATCTAAAATTAAACTTGAACCTAAACTCCGATATGCATTATGTTGAATTCCTGCTACTTCTGTTAACTGCATCAAAGGACTTCCTGGATAAATAACAGCACCGCCAATTGATTTATTGTAAGCAGTTGAGCCAGATGGAGTTGAAATACATAAACCATTCCCTCTAAAAACCTCTAACAATTCATTATTAATATAAACATCAATCACTTGAGTTGCATAACCATGATCTATTCGCATTTCATTTAAAGCTAAATAAGTCTTTATACCCTCATTATACTTCACTTTAATCTCCAACAAACTTCGTGGTGTAACAAAACATTCATTCTTTTTAATCAATTCAATTAATTCTAAAACTTCATCCTTTTGAAAATCAGTAAAAAAACCAAGTGTTCCAGTATGCACACCAACAAAATTAACATCATGTTTCAAGTACTGATGAACAGACATCAACATCGTTCCATCACCACCGACACTTATTACTAAATCAGGATCATCTTGATTATATTCTAAAACTCCCATTAATCCAGTTCTAATTTCTTTAGCAACCTTTTTTGATAATTCATCTTGTTTAACTACTAATGCATATTGTTTCATTGTTTTCACCGTCCTTAGAGTATATACTATAGTATATACTAATGGAGGCAACTATGGAAGAAAACTTAGAAATTGAATTTAAAATATTAATAACAAAAAATATTTATGAACAAATTATTAGTGATTATAAAATCACTTGTTCTTATCAACAAACCAATTATTATTTAATGCACCCAATATTAAGTAAATTAAAATACACTTTAAGAATACGTCAAAAAAACAATCAATATGAACTTACTTTAAAACAGCCCCAAATTAAAGGTAATTTAGAAACAAATTTAATCATTGATAAAAAAACTAAAGATAAAATCATAAAACATGAATTAATAACTAATGATATTTTTGATTTATTAAAACCATATCAACTTGATAGTACCATGTTCATTACTGACCATTTTTTAACAACTACTCGTAATGAAATCAATACAGAATATGGTTTAATTTGTATTGATTATAATCAATACAATGGTTTAGAAGATTATGAATTAGAATATGAAATAACTAATTATACTCTTGGTAAACAATACTTTATAGATTTTATAAAAAAATATAACTTAACTTACAATACTAATTGTTCTAGTAAAATAACTCGCTTAATCAAATCTTTAAACAACAATAAATAAATTTTATCTGTTATATAAACGTGAATATAGATAGTTATTATAATTAAATAACTATCTATTTTTACTAATCTAATTAATACTATATCAGCTTTCTGCACATTTAAATTTTTATATATCTTTGAATCATAATATTCCATAATTTTGTTTTCAATATCATATATTTAGATAGTCTTAAATTATTAGCATCTTGCAAACAAAATACAATATTTCAATATACTTGTTTAAATTTTTTTCTTCCGTCTCATATTTAAATTCATAATATTTTCATTTTTTTAATTCAGATAACATATAATTCTTTTTTGTCTATACATAATCTTTTTAAGATAAAAAATAAGCATAAAATATGTTAAGTTTAACATGATTTTATACTTACAAATATAATACTATTTATTTTTCTTTTAAATATGCTTCTTTAATTTTATAAGACTGATTAATAAACTGTGGACATGCTTCTTGACGTGAACATTCTGCTAACTTACGAAGTTCTCGTGGAATAAATACCCTAATTTCTTCGGCATTATAACCAACTTGAAATCTTCTTTCGTCAATCATGATAGGTCGTTTTAAAACGGAAGGATTATCTTGAATAAATTTAATTAATTCATTAATTGACATACTATCAATATCTATATCGTTTTCTTTAATTATTTTGCTACGTTTAGAAATGATATCATCTGTTCCATTTTCACTTCGCTCTAATAATTCCTTTAATTCAATCTCTCTAAGCAAGGTTGAAAAAATGTTTTTTTCCACATACGGTATATTATGCTCCTTTAGCCATGATTTAACTTTTCGACATGACGCACAACTAGGCGCAGTATAAATACGAATCATAATATCATCTCCCTTACCCCATTATTATACATTATTTTTATTATTTTTCTATCATTTTTTATCTGATATACAAATAAAGAACTTAATTTTAATTAAGTTCTTCTATCAATTTAATTATATCTTTCTTACAATATCCTAATTCTTCCATTTCTTTAACAAATATTTTTATTTTCTCAACAATAATTTCTTTTTTAAAATTCTCTATCAATTCAATATCCTCACTAACAAAACGTCCACTAGATCTTTTACTATACAACAACCCTTCACGTTCCAACTCACTTAAAGCTTTTTGTACAGTATTTGGATTAACACCATATTCTAATGCTAAGTCTCTAACAGAATCTATTTTTGTTCCAAAAAGATAACTTCCATTAAAAATCTTTTTCTTGATTTCATCCATTACTTGAATATAAATTGGTAGGTTACGATTAAAATCATATTTCATCTATCCACCTACTCTACTTCAATTTTGTGATCAATTAAATAAATAGTTAAAAAATAAAAAACTCCTGCAAATAAACAATTAAACAATATTTCACAAATAGTTATTTGGATAAAAGTTAGATTACTAATAAAATTATCTATTGGTAACAATGATATAATCTTTGCAATTAAAACAAGTCCTAAAAAATAAATTCCAATACCAAGTGCTGTTTTATACTTAGGAATATATTTCGTTTTAGTAAGTGTAATCACAAAAAAGAATGATAAGATCATGGTACTAATACCTGCCAAATAATTGATAATTTGTAAAATGAATCCATCAACATTTTCCCCTAAAATATTAATTAATATATTACCTCCCTCTAATATATCCTTAAAATCTACTTCACCAACTAACAATGATAAAATAACGACTCCAATCGCTAAAACTAAATATCCAATAAATACCCAAATTAAACTTCCTAAATACTTTACTGCCAATAATTTATTTGTACTAACTGGCAATGTCAAAGTCAAATACCCAGGCCTTTTATACATTGAACGGTTAAAATTTAAAATTACATTTACATTTATTGCAATAGAAATCCCTATAAATGCAAATACCAGTAATGAAGCTAATATTCCACTGATAAAATCAGGTAACCACGGTGTCATGATACATAATATTAAAAAAATAGCAAACGTCAACAAATATTGCCTATATGATTGAACAATCTCATATTTTAATAACTTTAGCATCTAAATACCTCCCTAAAAGCTTCATCTATTGATTGTTTTCTTTCAATTCTTAATTCTTCTGTTTCCTTATGCAGTACAACTTTCCCCTCTTTTAAAAAGATCACTTCATCAAAAATTGTTTCTAAATCACTAATTAAATGAGTAGAAATCAACACCAAAGAGCCTTCTTCATAGTTGTTTAATATCACATCTAAAATGACTTCTCTAGCTGCTGGATCAACTCCTGCAATTGGTTCATCTAGAATATATATTTTAGCTTTTCGTGACATTACTAAACATAATTGAAACTTTTCTTTCATTCCCTTTGACATTGCTTTAATCTTCATATTTTTATCCAATTTAAAACGATTCATCAATGATAAACAATTCTCACTATCAAAATCACTGTATAAATCACTAAAAATTTCTAAAACATCCCTAACATACATCCAATCTTGAAAATAATTTTCATCTGGTAAATAAGAAATAATTTTTCTTGAACTTTCACCAATCTTTTCACCATTTACTTGAATTTGTCCATCATACTCTTTCAATAAACCATTGATTATTTTAATTAGCGTTGTTTTCCCAGAACCATTAGGCCCTAATAATCCAATTATTCTACCTGCTTGTAAGTTTAAAGAAACATTATCTAAAGCTTTAAAATGTCCATATTTTTTACTCACATTATTTATTCTTAATAATTCTTGCATATTCTCCTCCTTCTGTATTAATACACTAATACAGTAACACGTATTATTATTAATGTCAAATAAAAGATAGAGCAAAAACTCTATCTTTTAACAAATTCGTTATACAATAATTCATGAATAAAAGAATAACCTTTTTCTAATTTTTTCTTTAACCTCAAATACATCCCAATACTTTTATCTTCTTTAATCTCCAATTGTTTACAAATTTCTAGAAACTTTTCATAATCTTCAACATATAACTGATCAACCTTATTTTCAACATACTGTTTCTTTATTCGCTCATTTCTAGTTAAACCATATTCCTTAATTAACCCTTCATCATACATATGATAATTAAATTTAATCTGCTTTTGACTCTTTAAGTATTCATTAATCAAGGTGCGCTGATTAATCATTGGTAAAGAACGATAAACAAGTTTACCAGCACTATTAATTTCAACAACCACACTATACTTTCCATCACCTACAATAAAAATACTATTAAAATAATCCTCATTAAACAAATTAATACATCCATAAATAAAATCATGTAATGTCTTTTCATCTACTAAATATGCTTCTAAAACAGAAATAATTTCTAAATCATCATCCTCATCCCATTCATATGGTTCTAATAACTCTTCGTCTTCTTTAACCCAATTAACAATTATATCTTTCATATTTCCTCCCATATAAGTATATGTTCATTTTAATAAATCATGTTTTACTATATTTTTATTTTCAATTAAGTTATAATGTTTGCCGAGGTGAGAACATGGAACTAATCAAAAATATTATCATTTATGGTATTCTTGGAGCAATTCAAGGTTTTAGTGAGCCCATTCCTATTTCTAGTAGCGGTCATTTAGTTATCTTTCAAAGTATTTTTGAAAAAATGAATCTAATGGTTCCTCAATTAAACGATGTAACATTTGAAGTAATTGTAAATACAGGATCACTTCTTGCAATCATGTATTATTATCGCCATGATATTATTAGATTATTCACTGCTTTCTTTAGTTATATCCAAAAACCTAAAAAAAGAAAATACTATGAAAAAGATTTTCGCTACTGTATTTTATTAATTGTTGCTACTATTCCAGCAGCAGTTGGAGGATTTGTATTTAACGATAAAATTGAAGCTGCTTTTTCTAATCCTAAATTAGTTGGCTGCATGTTACTTATTACAGCAATATTCTTGCTTTCAATACATAAATTTGGTTATACTGGCAAACGTTCAACAAAAAATCTTAATCTCTTTGATGCCTTACGAATGGGACTATTCCAATTATTTGCTTTATTACCAGGAATTTCTCGTAGCGGCTCAACTTTAACAGGTGGGATGTTAGGTGGTCTTAATCAAAAATCAGCTCGTGATTTTTCATTTTTCATGTTTATGCCTGTAAGTATTGGAGCTATAATTCTAAAGTTAAAGGATTTCATAACATCAAACACTTTACAAACTCTATGGTTACCATATTTAATTTCTTTTTTTATCAGCGGAGTTATAACATATCTCGCTTTACATATTTTATTTAAATTATTAGAAAAAAGAAAATTAATTGTTTTTTCCCGATATTGTTTGATATTAGGAATACTAGTAGTACTATTTTTATAAACTAAAGGACTTTGAATTATTCTTAATAACTCAAAGTCCTTTAGTTTATTTAATTGCAATTACTTCTACTTCAATCAATGCTCCTTTTGGTAATTTTGCAACCTCTACAGCACTACGAGCTGGAAATGGTTCAACAAAATAAGTAGCATAAATATCATTTACAGTAACAAAATCATCCATATTATCCATAAATACTGTTGTTTTAACCACATTAGAAAAATCTAAACCTTGGCTCTCTAATAATCCTTTAACATTTTTTAAAGCCTGATGAGCTTGAGCTTCAATTCCTTCAGGCATTGTACCAGTAACTGGATCTAAAGGAATTTGTCCAGAAAAGAAATACATATCCCCAATATTAATTCCTTGACTATAAGGTCCAATAGCTCCAGGAGCTTGATCTGTTTTTACTATATTTTTCATATTAAAATCCTCCATGACCATATTATAACAAAAAATTACTATTTTAAAAGATATCTAATTAAATCTTTATCATTAAAATTTTTATTATCAAATAATTTATTATAATCATTCTACTTATATTATCTAAAATATAAACTTTTTAGTACTTTTCCATTTTTTTAACGTATAATTTAAATGAGGTGATATCTATGAAACAAGCATTAGTATTAGCTGGAGGCGGAGCAAAGGGAGCATATCAAGCTGGTTGTATCAAAGCAATGCGTGAAATTGGATACGATTTTGATATCGTGACTGGCACATCAATTGGTGCTTTAAATGCACTTTTAGTTGTTCAAAAAGATTATGAAGTATTATATAAGTTATGGAATGAAATAAAAATAAGTGATGTTTTAAAAGATCCTATTAACCTTGATTTTTCATTTGAATCAATGATTTCACAAGCAAATCTAATTAAACCTTTTTTTAAATCATATATTAATGAAAAGGGAGCTGATATTACTCCTCTTAAAAAATTAATCCATTCTCTTTATAATGATAAAAAATTCTTTGATAGTAATATTGATTATGGAATAGTAACTGTAAAATATCCAAATCTTTCACCATTAGAAATTACTAAACATAAAATGAAGACAAATAAGCCAGTTGAATATGCAATTGCTTCTGCTTCATGTTTTCCAGCATTTCCTGTACACTATATTGATAAACAAGGTTTTATTGATGGTGGTTATTATGATAATCTTCCAATTTCTTTAGCTTTAAAAATGAAAGCGAAAAGGGTTATTGCTATTGAATTATCTAGAGAGACTAATCATGATTATTATATAGATCGCCCTTATATCAAATTAATTCGTCCTAGCTATGATTTAGGGGGATTTTTAGATTTTAATCGTGATATTCTTGATTGGCGTATTAACCTTGGTTATTATGATACTTTAAAAGCTTTTAATAAATTAATGGGTTATCGCTTTACTTTCAATAATACTACTCTTGATCAAACTACTATAAATAAATTTTACTGGTCAATTATTAATTATGAAGATACTATCAATAAAAGTATCATTACTAAAAATATCTTTAATTCTAATATACCTTTAACAGATTTATTAAAAGCAGATGTCTATTTAGATAAACTTAAAATAGAAGATTATTTTATCCGTGGTGTAGAAATAATGATGGAATATTTCCATTATGAAAGTGATTTAATATATGATTTTAATCATGTATACTTAGAAATTTATAAAAACTTTTCTAAAGAATATCATCACCGATATTCTCAAGATAAAAGTCGATTTAAAAATCTCCCCATTAAAGAAATATTTACTTCTATAAAAAAACTGAGCAGTAAAGATGCTATTTATGCTTTCTATCATTCAATTAAAAATAATGAAGAAATTGAGCCTCATATAATAAATAACCTATTTTTAAATGAATATTTGATTGCATTAGTTTTATCTTGTATAGGATAAATAATTCTGTTAAACTTGCTACCAGAGGTGATTTACTTGAATCCAAAAATTAAAAATATGTGCTATTGCTCAATGTTTGCCTGTATTGTTGCATTACTAGCTCAAATTAAAATTGATTTACCTGGTTTAGTTCCCATTACACTTCAAACCCTTGGGATATATATTATTGCATGTAGTTTAACTCCAAAATTAGCAGTTATTACTACCATAGTATATGTAATAATGGGGTCTATCGGTCTTCCTGTATTTACTGGATTTCGTGGTGGCTTAAGTTCATTGCTTGGACCAACTGGAGGGTATATCTTCAGTTTCCCAATAACATCATTAATTATCAGTATAATTATTAATAATAAAAATTCCATTATTCGTAAAATAATAGCAATGATCGTAGGTACTGCAGTTTGTTATTTAATTGGAACTATCTGGTTTATATATGTAACAAACAATACAATTATTACTGCTTTAACAGTTTGTGTTATTCCATTTATCTTTGGAGATATTATTAAAATAGCTATAGCATCTACTCTTTCAGCTAAAATAAAAACAAAATTATAAAAGATATAGACACTTTTTATTCAAAGTGTCTATCATTTACCTCTAAACGTTTATATGTTTGATAAAATAATGTTGCTGTAACTGATACTGCAATTGTATCAGCTATTGGTTCTGCTAAAAAAACAGCAAAAGTATGATTTGAAATAAATACTGGTAAAATAAAAATTAACGGAATTAATAAAATAATTTTTCTTAATATAGCAAGAAATACAGATGTCTTAGCATTTCCAATCGCAATAAAAGTTTGCTGACAAGCAATTTGGATTCCAAAAATTCCTGAAGCTGCCATATATACTCTAAGTGCCCAACGTGTATGTTCAGCTAGATTACTATCATTAGTAAAAATATAAACAAATACATCTGGCATAAATACCGCAATAGCCCATAACAACATTGAATAAGATAAAGAACACTTTAATAACAACTTAAATGTATTTTTTACACGATTAATATTATTGGCCCCATAATTAAAGCTGACAATCGGCTGAGCTCCTTGAGTTAAACCTTGTAATGGCAACATTGAAAATTGCATTACACTTGTGAGAATCGTCATTGAGCCAACCGCTATATCCCCACCATATTTTAATAATGAAGTATTAAAACATACTGATATTACACTCTCTGTAAATTGCATAATAAAAGGTGAAAGACCTAATGCTAGACATGGTAAAATAATTTTATAATCTAATTTTAAATTATTTATTTTAATTCTTAATGTACTTTTTTTACTTGTAAGAAAATATAGTACCCATAAAGAAGATATTCCTTGTGAAATAATTGTTGCTAGAGCAGCCCCTTTTACTCCCAGCGAAAACTGAAATATTAAAATTGGATCTAAAATAATATTGATAATTGCCCCAATCGCTACTGTTAACATTCCCATTTTCGCAAAGCCTTGTGCATTAATAAATGCATTGAGACCTAATGCCAATTGTACAAAAATTGTACCCATAGCATAAATTTTCATATAATCTAAAGCATAGCCAATCGTTTTTTCACTAGCTCCAAAAATCAATAAAATATTTTCCCCCCATATCAAAAATACACCAGTTAATATAACTGCCATAATTATAAGCATCATCGTACAATTCCCTAAAATTTTTTCAGCTTGTTTGTGATCTTTTCTTCCCATCATGATTGATGCTCGTGGCGCACCACCCATAGAAACTAAAGCTGCAAAAGCAGATATTGCCATAATTACTGGCATTGTTACTCCAACTCCAGTTAAAGCATCAGGACCAGCTTTTGGTATATGACCAATATACATACGATCAACCATATTATATAAAACATTAATGATTTGTGCTAAAATTGCAGGTAATGCTAGTTTTAACAATAGCATTCCTAGCTTGTCTTTGCCTAAATCTGTTTCCTTTTTTTCTTTCATTTAACTACTCCTTTCCTCTTTACATATAGACTAATATTATAACACTTTTTATCCAAAATTACTAAAATTATTTATATATAAAACTAGCAGTTGAAAAGGCTGCTAGTTTTAAAATATAGATACCAGGGAAAGGGATATCTTCTTATGTAGTCAATTATATTATTAAGAGAAAGGAATGAAAAACTATAAAGTTTTCTGACTACACTTGTAAGTATAGACAATAATTATAAAAAAAATTCATTTCAATCTAATTAAAAAGTAATAGAAAGATGGTTAATTATGTTATTAGTTGTTATAATGCATTCAGGAGGTAATAATGAAAACAATTAAAAGAATGTTTATCTTTGTTTTATGTGGATATTTAATAATAGGTTTAATCTGGATAGGTAAAGATATAATAACACATTATTTAAATATTAATGGTTTACCAATTTTAGGATATCATGGAGTTGTAAGTGATCATGATAAAAAAGCATATCTCAATGATTATACATATTATATGGCTAAGTCAGACTTTGAAGAACAAATGGCTTATTTAGCTAAAAATAACTTTTATACTTTAACTATGACAGAAATTGAAGATTACTATAATGGTAATTATAAATTACCTAAAAATGCTGTAGCTTTAACTTTTGATGATGGTTTACTAAACTTTAAAACTATTGTTAAACCTATTTTAAAAAAATACAATCTTAAAGCAACTTGTTTTGTCATTGGTCATAAAACAACCATAGCCAATAATAACAACCCATCTAAACATCAATATTTAAGAAAAAAAGACCTCATCAATGATGAGTATGTTGAATTTTACTCACATTCATATAACCTTCATCATAAAAGAAAATATACTAAAAAAATAGATACTCTTAACATTGAACAAATAAATAATGATTTTAGTTTAAATAAAAATATTGTTAGTGATAAATATTTCGCTTTTCCTTATGGTGCAACTAATGAAAATATTATCAATGTTTTAAAAAAAAATAATGTTTCATTAGCTTTTGGTTACAATCAAAACCGTAATATGACTATTAACGATGATCAATATCTTTTACCTAGATATTTAATGTTTAGTGAAATGCCCATGTTTTATTTTAAATGGATTACACAATAAAAAGCTGCTTAGCAGCTTTTTTAATTATTAATTCCTTGATGTGGAGCAAATGAACTATCATTTATAGCCTCAAACCGATATCCACGAGCTAAATAATTCTCAATGATTGCAGGTAAAGCCTGAACAGTTGTTGATTTAGCACTTGTATCATGAAAAAGAATATTTATATTATTAGATTTACTTGAAGTCGCATTAGCAATTAACTTGTTAACAGGTACATTATTACCAGAAGCATCAGTTGAATCACCATTCCAATCATAATACTGATACCCCCGATTTATAACCTCTTTTGATAAAGTTGTCATGATTCCAGGTGTATGTTTACGAGAAACAGTATTTGAAGAACCACCAGGAAAACGAATATATCTAGGTGTATAACCAATTAGATCTTTTACCATATTACCAACTTTTGTTAAATCATCAAAATAAGCATCAACTGATGAATAAACAGTTTTATAATCATGACAATATGTATGCAGCCCAATCGTGTGCCCTTTATCATGAGCTTCTTTAATCAAATAATTATAATTTTGATTAGTTCCAGTAACAAAGAAGGTTGCTTTTGCATTATATCGTTCTAATATTTCTAATATCTTTTGCGTATTAGCAGAAGGACCATCATCAAAAGTTAAATAAACAATTTTTTCATTGCTTTGTTGTGACGTACCTATATCTTTCTTTTCAACAACTTTAATAACACGTTCTTTTTTTGTCTTATTACCTGAACGGTCAGTAGCAATATAAATTGCTTTATAAGTTCCTAATTTATTTATGTCAACTTTTGAATTATCAATATCCAACTTAGGATTAGGATCACGATTATCAGTTACACTAACTCCGCTATTGTAATCAGGTTTTCCTCCCTTAGCAACTGTCAGTTCACTAATTCCATTAATTTCTGGAGCAGTTTTATCTTTAACTAGTTTAACTTTAGCCTTTTTCTCACTTATATTACCAGCCTCATCAACCACCTGTACAACTACAGTAATTTCTCCTTCCTTATCAAATTGATAATCTTCTTTAAACTTTACAGTAGTTTTAGTTGCATCCTCAATATTTTTCACCATACTTTTAGGATCAATTTTCATCCCTACATCAAGATCTAAATCTATTATTTCAAATTTAGGTTTTTTTGTATCAACAACTTCTACACTTACTTCATAATCTTTATCATCATAAGTATAAACAATCGTATATTTACCTAACTTATTATAATTAACATCTTTTGTATTAATCTTTACATCCTTAATTTTCCCATTTTTAACTTCTAATATATTTTTTACAGCATCAAAATCCTCATTAATTTCAACTTTAACACTTTCCTCTTTAAAAACAATTGGACATTTTGTAACAAAATAACTAATAACTCCAACTGTTATTAAAAATATTAATAATACTATAATTGATATTTTCCCTCTCATCGAAATGTTTTTCAAACTAACCCTTTTCATTTACCTCACCTTTCTTCTATATTGTTATATTACAATAAAAGACAAAAGTAAACAACATTTATACTTCTTAAAACTAATTAAGATATATCAAAAAAAACTTTTTTATCCAAACACTAAAGCTTTATTGTAACCTCACACATAATTTATTTCATAATAAAAAGAGTAACAAAGTTACTCTTTAACAATACTTCTTACACTAACAATTCCCTTTGCAGATTCAATTCTTTCAATAATATCTTGACGAACTTCATCATTAGTATCAATTATTGTATATGCATATTCACCACGTGAACGATTAACCATATTTTCAATATTTAAATTATGATCAGCAAATAATTTAGAGATATTTGCTAAAATATTCGGAACATTTTTATTAATTATACATAATCTCGTTTTAGAAATTCTTGCCTGATTTACATCAGGAAAATTTACAGAATTAATAATATTTCCATTTTCTAAATACTCTCTAACTTCTTTAACTGCCATTTTAGCACAGTTATCTTCTGACTCAGGTGTACTAGCTCCTAAATGTGGTAAAATAATAATATTTTCTTGTCCAATTAGCTCTGGTGCTGCAAAATCACTAATGTACTTACCAACTTTACCATTTGCAACATTAACTAATAAATCTTCATTATTAACTAAATCACCACGAGCAAAATTTAAAATTTTCACACCGTCTTTCATTTGAGCAAAAGCATCTTGATTCAAGAAACCTTTTGTCTCTGAATTACTTGGAATATGAATTGTAATATAATCACATTCTTGATAGATTTCATCTAATGAAATCGCATGTTTAGCATGCTTAGATAATGCCCAGGCAGCATTTACACCAATATAAGGATCATAACCTTTAACTTTCATACCAAGTTTAATTGCAGCATTAGCAACATTAACACCAATTGCTCCTAAACCTATAACACCAAGTGTCTTCCCTTCAATTTCAGGACCAACAAAGTTACTTTTACCTTTTTCTGCAGTTTTAGCAACATTTTGATCATCTTTTAAAGTATCAACCCATCTTATACTTTCAATAATTTTACGTGATGATAAAAATAACGCACATAATACTAATTCTTTAACTGCATTTGCATTTGCACCAGGTGTATTAAAAACAACAATTCCTTTTTCACTACATTTATCAATTGGAATATTATTTACCCCAGCTCCTGCTCTTGCAATTGCTTTTAAATTTTCACCAAAATCATATTCATGTAAAGAAGCAGATCTAACTAAAATTGCATCTTCATTAACCATCTCTTCATCATAACTATAATTTTCATCAAAAATATCTAAACCTATTGTAGATATTTTATTTAATAATTTTATATTATACATAACAACTCTCCTATTTATTTGATGCTTCAAAATCTTTCATAAAGGCAATTAATTTTTCAACACCTTCAATTGGCATAGCATTATATATAGATGCTCTAATCCCCCCAACAGAACGATGTCCTTTTAAATTAGTCATCCCTGCCACAATACTTTCCTTAACAAACTTAGCATCTAAATCCTTATCTGGAGTTGTAAATGTAACATTCATTAAAGAACGATTGTCTTTATTACTATGACAAATATAAAAATCACTTCTATCAAGATAATCATATAATAGATTAGCTTTCTTTATATTTCTTTCTTCCATTACTTCTAATCCACCTAAATTATCAATCCATTCTAATACTAAACCTAAAACATAAATTGCATAAGCTGGTGGTGTGTTATACATTGAATCATTATCAATCATTAATTTATAATCTAACAATACAGGTGTTGTTGGAGCTACTTTTTGCAATAAATCTTCTTTAATAATGGCTACTCCTAGACCAGCAATTCCCATATTTTTTTGTGCTCCTGCATAAATCATTCCATACTTAGATACATCAACTGGCTTTGATAAAATATTTGAAGACATATCCACAATTACAGGAACACCGTTTGTTTCAGGAACATATTTCCATTCTGTTCCATAAATTGTATTGTTTGCACATAAATGTACATAAGAAGCTTCTGGATCTAAATTTAATTCATCTTGGGTTGGAATATGTTTAAAGTTATTAACACTACCATCATAGGCAATATTAATTTCCCCAAATTTTTTTGCTTCTGCTGCTGCTTTTTTACTAAACGCCCCAGTGATTATATAATCAGCTTTACCATTTTTTAATAAATTCAATGGTACCATTGAAAATTGTTGTGTAGCCCCTCCTTGGATAAACACGATTTTATAATCATCAGGAATATTCATTACTTTTTTTAATAATCCTTTTGTTTTTTCAAAAATGTCTAAGTAGGAAGAGGATCTATGACTCATCTCCATTACACTCATCCCACTATTTTCATAGTTCAACATTTGTTTAGACGCTTTTTCTAAAACAGGCACAGGCAACATTGAAGGACCTGCAGAAAAATTAAATACTCTCTTTTCAGTCATATAAATACCTTTCCTTTCTTGTATTGTATTTATTATATTGTATACAATTATTTTTGTAAAGTGATTTTATAATAATTGTATACAATTATTCAAAATTAACCAATTACGCCATATAATCCATTTCATTCTCATATACACCATCATAATATATGTTAAAATTCATAATTTATTATAAATTTTATATCTAATTTTTGATTATCCGCATAAACACTATACATTCAAGCATTTTGAGGTATAGAAAAAAACTCATTTTACCACGAATTTACCACGATTGAATGAGCCTTGATATGACAGTAAAACCACTATGAGAGATAGCACAAATAACTGTGTATCTCCCAATTTTCTTTTATACAGTTGATTACTTCACTCGTATTTCAAATTTCAAGATTGCTTTCATCATATCTGTATAAATTTCTCCTTTTAGTTCTTCATCAACCTGCATAATGATTTTACCACTTTCAGAGTGGTAAAACGGTCGCAAGCATAATTTAGAAATATAAGCGTCATAAAACTTCAAAATTTCTCTGATTGCCACCTCATCTCCGCTTGACGCTCTGCAAATCAATTCAAAAAAGGGATAGCCATAATCTTTGCTCATTCTTTTTACTTCCTTTCGCTTAAAAGCATTTTTTACTTCTTTAGTCCTCTACTTCTTCTGCTAAAAATAGCAGAACGTGATACATGGTACAATTCTGTAATTTCTCTGTCATTCATGCCTTGAAAATAACGTAATAAAATCGTACTACGCTGTTTTTTCGATAGCATATTTAAAGCTGTAGCGAGTTTTTCATCTGTTACACAAATCGTAAAATGAAAAACTTGAAACGATACATAATCATAAATGTATGTATCAACTGTTCCCTGTTCAAGCCGTTCTGTTTCTGACATTTCGCAAAACAGAACTTCATTTTTAGAACGTTTCATAATCTGCTTTTTATGATATTTTACCCTGCCCTTAATGATAATCATCATCAAAGAATTAAACTGCAATCTGACAATATCCTTGAAAGAAGATGTATTCATAAGTTCCCCCCCCTTTCTGCAAAAACTGAAATATACAAACGGAATATTTCAATACGGAAAATAGAAATACCGTCTATACCTTTGGTTTCGTATCAGAAAAGAAAGTGTCTATGAAAAAAAGCCCGCACAAAACATATTGTTTTGCACGAGCCTTTATATTGAAAAATAAAAGTAAGATGTTTTAATTACTATTAGTATCTATCTTCTTTAACGCTTCTAAAGTTATATCTAAATTGTCTTTATGCCAATTTTCTAAAGTGATTCCAGCTTTTTTTGATGTCAAACTGCCAGAAGTTCGTAAATTGCTTAGCTCTTTTTGCTGTGTTGATAGTCGAATAATATCTGTATCTGTTGTAATTGAAATGATATAATTCAATAAATCTTCTGAAATCTCAATACTTTTAATTCGAGAATATGGAATTACTAAAAGTTCTTCTTTTTTTAACGTCATATTCAATGTCATAAGATTGAATGGTATTAACACAATTTCATGCTCACAAAGTTGTAGTACATAAAATTCCGAATTGAAAAATTCGAGAATCTTTGCACTCAAATTATGCGGAGCGTATTTTACAATAATACATTTGTTTTCAAGTGCTTTCAATCCAGCCTCATTTATAACCTTATAGACCTTTTTTTCTGTTGCCATAATACATTCCTCCTTGAGTTTTTATATTCGCCCTTATTTTATACTATTTCATTCTAAAAGTAAAGTATTTCTTACATTTAGAAGCAAAAAAATTCTTGCTCTCATTTAGATGAAAAACAAGAAATCTTTTATTTATTCAATTTTATTTAAAATTAAAATTGCAATAATCTCAATAAATATCATCGTATCATAAAGCCATTGGATTACATTGGCACAAAAAACATAACCTACTTCCAAAGTATCAGGCACCATTGCTCCAACTGCTTTTGCAAGTAAATTTGCCATAATTATAAAATAGATAAAGGCAATCGCACTAGCTTTTCCTTTAATTTTCCACCCACGTTCATCTCGATTTTGTTTTCGTACAAACATTACAATCAATATCAATGTAAGTGGCAAACTTGCCCATGCACCAATTATCAAAACAGTTTTACTGTTAAATACATTCCATAAAAATTCGTATAATGATAACACAGTCAATCCTCCCTAAAATCAAATAAATCTTCAATCGTTACATCAAACACTTTCGCAATACTGTATGCCAACAACATAGAGGGATTATAACGATTTCTCTCAAGCTGTATAATCGTTTGTCGTGATACGCCTACAAGGTCAGCGAGTTCCTGCTGGCTCATTCGTTTTGTAGCTCTATAAATATGTATCTTACTATCAAAAGAATACTTTTGTTTTGCCATTTAGCCACCGCCTTATTTCAAATTCAGCTTATTATAACATATTTCTTACTTTTTGTGTGGCTGTTTTTAATACCTTATGAGAAAATCGTGCAACTATCCCTTTTTCCCTCTTGATTACCCAACACAGAAAAGAAAAAGCCCTGTCAAGAGCTTTGCCACCATTGGTGGTGCTTTGCACTCTTGATCGGGCTTTTTGTCTGCTGTATCTTCTCACAAGAGGAAAAAGATTACTCGTCCTCATCATCAAAATGGTTATTCCCTAATACTTCCCGTAACAGTTCCATATCTTCTTTTGAGTTGGGGTTTATCCGTTTCACGAATTGAAAAGGTGTTTTATACTTATGTCCCTCTATGCTTTCCCCAAACATATCCATGCTGTATAAATCATCATATCGGTCTAACAATCTTTGAAACTTCAAATGCTGGATAAATTCTTTAATTGGGTAAAGGTCGCCTGCCTGTATGTTATTTCCGTTGATGTAGTCGGTAATATATTCCCGTAACTTTTCTAACTCATATTCCAGCCATTCTTCCTCACTATCAAAAAAGTTGTCATAATGCCCGTGTTTCAGTTCTGTATTTAGGCGTTCTTCGGTTCTTAGAAACTGACAGACTTCCTTTTCAGCCTGATTGATATATTTCCATTCCCCCGACAACAGTTCATTGGGCGTTACGTCCAGCACTTCCATTATCTTTTCCAGCGTATCATAGGCAGGATAATTCAATCCTCGTTCAATTTTGGAAAGGCTCTGCATATTGATACCGATTTTGTCCGCAAGCTCCTGCTGTTTCATTCCTCTGTATTTTCTGATGGTCTGTATGTTGTTTCCCAAAAAATTTATTTTCACTGCATAACCCTCCGTAACTCTGTATATCTTCTTATTTCGTTTCCGTTATAAGTCTATCATGCTTAATATGGTTTGTAAAGACAAAAAAAGATATTGACAAATAAGCATACAAGAATTATTATGTGTTTGTAAATAAATAAATGCTTTGATGGTCGAATTGAAGCATTTATTAAAGATGTGGCTTTATCAGATGGTTTAATTGGCTGGATAATGATGCTTCAAGATAAGGTTGAAGTTGTTTTTCCTTTAAGTCTAAAAGAGATTGTAAAGACACGAATAAGGGCTATGTTAAGGGTATATGAATAGAGAACTTGAGGGTTCTCTTTTTTCTTTACGTAAACTTAACATAATAAATACAATTTATTGATATATCGTAAATTGCAATTTGGTTATTATGTAGGTGTCTTAAGACAAGATAAAGAAAGGGATTATTAAATATGAAAAAAGTATTCGGAGTTTTATTAACATTAGTATTATGCTTAGGGCTTACTGGATGTGTGGGATCTGGTGATGATTCTTCTGCAAGTGGAAACGATGTAAGCGGAAATGTTAGCCTTAACGGGTCTACATCTATGGAGAAATTCGTAAATGCTTTAAAAGAAGCGATTACTGAAGAATATCCAAACTTAACATTAGAACCACAATTTACTGGTTCAGGTGCAGGGATTGAAGCTGTTACAAATGGAACTGCTGATATCGGAGATTCTTCAAGAGCTTTAAAAGATGAAGAAAAAGCAAAAGGAATTGAAGAAAATATTGTTGCTATTGATGGTATTGCTGTAGTTACTCATAAAGATAACAAAGTGTCTGATTTAACTACTGATGACTTAAAGAAAATCTATACTGGTGAAATTACAAACTGGAAAGATTTAGGTGGTGATGATCAAGCAATCGTTGTTGTTGGACGTGAAGCTGGTTCAGGAACTCGTGGAGCATTTGAAGAAATTTTAGGAATTGAAGATGCTTGTAAATATGCTCAAGAATTAAACGAAACTGGTGCAGTAATGGCAAAAGTTAGTGAAACAGCAGGAGCAATTGGTTATGTTTCTTTAGATGTTGTTGATGACACAGTTAAATCATTAAAATTAGATGGTGTAAAAGCTTCTGAAAAAACCATTAAAGATGGAAGCTACACTTTACAAAGACCATTCGTGATGGCTACTAAAGGAAAAATCAGTGAACAAAGTAAAGAAGTACAAGCTGTGTTCGATTTTATCAATAGTGAAGCTGGACAAAAAGTTATTGAACAAGTTGGTTTAATAATTCCAGATAAAAAATAGGAGTTAATTATGGAAAAAGATATGTTATCTATTATAAGTAATAGAAAAACAAAATCTTTGGTAGAGAAAACAGCCGCGATAATTTTTCGTGGCTGTGCTGTTATGTCTATCATTGCTGTTGTCTCTATTACAGGTTATATGATTATTTCTGGTACACCAGTTATTTTCAAAGTGGGAATACTAGATATTCTTTTTGGAACTGTTTGGGCGCCAACCGCTGCTGATCCTCAATTTGGAATCCTTTTAATTATACTTACCTCAATTATTGGTGTTTTTTTAGCTATTTGTATTGGGGTACCAATCGGATTGTTTACAGCTATCAATTTAGCTGAATTGGCAAATCCGAAAGTGCGTAAAATTGTTAAATCTGCAATCGAATTACTTGCCGGAATTCCTTCAGTGGTATATGGATTACTAGGAATTTTAATTATTTGTCCGTTTATGTATAGGTTAGAATTATTAATTTTTGCAGGATCAAAGACTCATCAGTTTACTGGTGGGGCAAATCTGATTTCAGCAATTTTAGTTCTTGCGATTATGATTTTACCAACTTTGATCAATATTACTGAAACAGCTTTAAAGGCAGTTCCAGATGATTATCGTAAAAGTTCATTGGCTTTAGGGGCAAGTCAAATGCAAACAATTTTTAAAGTTGTTTTGCCTAGTGCTAAATCAGGGATAGTTTCAGCAATTGTATTAGGAGTAGGGCGTGCAATTGGGGAAGCAATGGCAATTTTATTAGTAGCAGGAAACTCAGTTAATCTGCCTTTACCATTCAATTCAGTTCGTTTTTTAACTACGGGAATTGTTTCTGAAATGGGATATGCCTCAGGGACACACCGTCAAGTTTTATTTACGATTGGATTAGTACTATTTGTTTTCATCATAATTATTAACTTGATCCTAACATTTATTATTAAGAGAGGAGATCAGCATGAATAGTATCTTTGAAAGAAGACATCGCAGCAGCGATAAAATATTAAATTTTTTGATACAGCTTTCTAGTGCCTTGTCAGTGCTGATCTTGGTTGTATGTATTGGATATATTTTATATCGTGGATTACCATACTTTAATTTTTCATATTTAATTAATACTACTAGTATTTTAAAAGGTACGGTAGGGATACTACCAAACATTATTAACACATTATATATTATTGTAATTACTTTATTAATTGCCTGCCCAATTGGGATTGGGGGAGCAATCTATTTAAATGAGTATGCAAAAAATAAGAAATTTGTTAATATTATTTCTTTTACAACTGAAGTATTAGCGGGAATTCCTTCGATTATATATGGTTTATTTGGGATGTTATTTTTTGGAAATTTATTAGGATTTAAATTCTCAATATTAACGGGTTCTTTCACACTTGCAATTATGATCTTACCAATTATTACAAGAAATACTCAGGTAGCTTTAGAAGGGGTACCAAAAAGTTATCGTGAAGCTGCATTGGGTATTGGAGCTACTAAATGGTATATGATTAGAACGGTGTTATTGCCAAGTGCTATGCCAGGAATTTTAACGGGTGTGATCTTAGGAATGGGTAGAATTGTTGCAGAATCAGCGGCGTTATTGTTTACAGCTGGTTCAGTAAGTGTTTTGCCAAAAAATATCTTTACACATTTATCAAGTTCAGGTGCAACACTAACGATTCAATTATATTTGGAGATGGCTAAAGCTAATTATGAATCGGCCTTTGTGATTGCCTTAGTTTTAATTGTTATTGTTTTAGGATTAAATATGTTAGCAAAACTGATTACAAATAAATTTGATGTAAATAGGGTGGATTAGAATGGAAAATAAAATTGAAACAAAAAATCTAGATCTGTATTATGGTGAAAAGCATGCTTTAAAAAATGTTAGTCTAGATATTAAAACAAATAAAATTACGGCTTTTATCGGGCCTTCCGGTTGTGGTAAATCAACATTTTTAAAGACATTAAATCGCATGAATGATTATGTTAAAGATATTAAGATAACTGGTAGTGTGGTTCTTGATGGTGAAGATATTTATGATAGTCGTGTTGATACAACGGTTTTGAGGAAAAAAGTTGGAATGGTTTTCCAACAGCCAAACCCGTTTCCGATGAGTGTTTATGATAATATCGCATATGGACCAAGAATTCATGGAATCAAAAATAAAAAACAGTTAGATAAAATTGTTAAAGATTCATTAGAAGCAGCTGCTTTATATGAAGAGGTAAAAGATCGTTTGCACAGCAGTGCTTTAGGATTATCTGGAGGACAACAGCAACGTTTGTGCATTGCTCGTGCTTTAGCAGTAGAACCTGATGTGATCTTATTAGATGAACCAACAAGTGCATTGGATCCAATTTCAACATTAAAAATTGAAGAATTGTTAATGGAACTTAAAGAAAAGTATACGATTGCAATTGTTACACATAATATGCAGCAAGCGAGTCGTATCGCTGATTATACTGCGTTTTTCTTAGTAGGTGAGATGGTTGAATATGGAAAAACTAAGGATGTTTTTGCAATGCCTAAAGATAAACGTACTGAAGATTATATTACCGGAAGATTTGGATAGGAGAAAAAAATGTTAAGAACAAATTTTGAAAATGATTTAAACAAATTACACGTAGATCTTGATAAGATGTGTCATCTAGTTATTTTAGCAATTGAAAACTGTATTGTGGCATTTAAATCAGGAGATCGTGAATTATGCCGTGATATTTTAGCTGGAGACAAAGTGATTAATGATATGGAAAGAACGATAGAAGCTCGTTGTCTATCGTTAATTTTAAAACAACAGCCTGTAGCTAGTGATTTAAGAAATGTGTCTACAGCTTTAAAAGTCGTTACAGATTTAGAAAGAATTGGTGACCAAGGAGCAGATATTGCAGAAATTTTATTAGATACAGATGTAACCTGCCCTTATAAAATGGTTGAACATATACCTAATATGGCTCATCTTGCTAAAAATATGGTTAAACAATCAATTGAAGCTTTTCATCAGCATGATTTAAAAAAAGCTTCAGAAGTAAAAAAATTGGAAGATGATATGGATGGACTATTTGAAGAAGTTAAGGTAGAATTAATACAAATAGTAAATGAGTCAAAGGAAACGATCGATTTAACGATTAACTTCCTAATGATTGCTAAATATTTCGAAAGAATTGGTGATCATGCTGTAAATATTTGTGAATGGGTTGAATTTAACCAAACTGGAACAGTTGATAATTATCGTTTGATCTAAGGGGGACTGAACATGGGTGAACGTATATTTGTAGTTGAAGATGATGAAAATATCCGCGAGATAATTAATTTAGCATTAGTAAGCAATGGTTATGAAGTTGTTCAATTTGATAATGCTATCGATGCACTGGCAGAAATTGATAAAAAAGCACCATCATTAGCTATTTTTGATTTAATGTTACCAAAAATGAGCGGAATTGATGCAATCAAGGAAATTCGTGAAACTGATAGTGAATTACCTATTTTAATTTTAAGTGCTAAAGATCGTGAGATAGATATGGTTAATGGTTTAGATAGCGGTTCTGATGACTATATGACTAAACCGTTTGGGATTCTTGAATTGCAAGCTCGCGTTCGCTCATTATTAAGACGCCATGTTACTAGCGATATTATTAGAACTAAACATCTTACTGTTGACAAGCAAACACGTTTAGTAAAATTAGATGATCAGAAATTAGAATTAACTAATAAAGAGTATCAATTATTGGTCTATTTAATGGATAATAAACATCGTGTAGTTGAACGTGAAGAATTATTAAACGAAATTTGGGGATATGATTTTATTGGTGAATCCCGTGCTTTAGATGTTCATATTTGTGCTTTACGAAGTAAATTAAATGATGATGGCCATAAGTATATTAAGACGATACGTAGTGTTGGATATCGTTTTTATGAGGAAGGTGATGGTAGTGAATAAAACTATTTTTCGCTATTTTCTCACAGTTTTATTAGTCACTCTAGTTTTATCAAGCAGTGTTTCAATGGTTATTTTATCAAGTCAAATGTTGGAAAATACTAAACATGATATGCTTTATGCGGTTAAGTTGGTTGATTATCAATTAGATGAATCACACGATTTAAAAGCACAAGTAGATGCATTGAATCCACTTGCTTACAATGATCAAACTAGATTAACTGTCATTGATACTAATGGTGAAGTATTAGCAGATAGTGGTAGTGAAGAAATTGATGAAAATCATAAAGGTCGTGAAGAAGTTAAACAGGCTCTAAGTGAAGGGGTTGGTTATGCAACCCGTTACTCAAGTACTGTTAAAAGAAATATGCTCTATGTGGCAGTATTTAATAAAGGATATATAGTTCGTCTGGCTTTACCATATAATGGTATTTTTGATAATCTTCCAACTTTGGTTAGACCACTAGGGATAGGCGCGATAATGTCGTTAGTCATTGCTTTATTCTTATCGAAACGATTTGCTAATACATTGACAGCACCAATTCAGGATATTACGACACAGGTTACAAAAATGAAGGATTATCGTGAACTAGAATTTGATAGTTATAAATATGATGAGTTTAATATCATTGCTTCAAAATTGGAAGAACAGGCTAAAACAATTCATGATACTATGAAAAAGCTTAAAAGTGAACAAATAAAAATCAATGAGATTCTTGATCAAATGAAAGAGGGCTTTGTCTTATTAGATAGTGATTTAACAGTTTTAATGGTTAATCGTAAAGCTCAAAAATTATATGGTCATACAATCAAGTTAAATTGTTCAATCAAAGACTTTATTTTTGACTTTAAAATTATTAATGCATTTGACCATTTAAGTGATGAACAACAGGTAGTTGAAGTTGAAAAGGAAAAAGAATTCTATAACTGTTATGTCGCTAAGGTTGATTATGGGGTAACTTTGCTGTTTGTAAATATTACTGAGCAGCATAATGCTATGAAGATGCGTCAGGAATTTTTCTCTAATGTTTCTCATGAGTTGAAAACACCAATGACTTCGATTCGTGGATATAGTGAATTATTAGAAACGGGAGTTATCAATGATAAAGATGCTTCAAAAAAAGCATTGGATAAAATTCATGATGAAGTGAATAATATGTCTACTTTAATTAATGATATTTTAATGATATCGAGATTAGAAAATAAAGATGTTGATGTAATCAAGCATCCAGTTCATTTAACACCACTAGTAGATGAGATAATTGATACGATGCAAGTAGAGATTGATAAGAAACATTTACAAGTAGATAAAGAATTAGAAGATATTACATATACATCAAATCATCAGCATATGCATCAGTTATTAAGTAATTTGATTACTAATGCAATTAAGTATAATGTTGATGGTGGTAAAATTATAATTAAGTCATGCCAATTTGGTCGTAATATTATCATTGAAGTTAGTGATACTGGACGAGGAATTTCAAAAATTGATCAAGGACGAGTATTTGAACGTTTCTTTAGGTGTGATCAAGGTCGTGATAAAGAAACAGGGGGAACTGGTCTAGGATTAGCGATTGTCAAACATATCGTTCAATATTATCAAGGAAATATTACATTAACAAGTAAATTACATGAAGGAACAACATTTAAAGTAACTTTACCAATGGAAGAAGAAGTTATTTAGTCACAGTTTGATAACTGTGGCTTTTTAACAAATACAGAAGCCGAACCCTACTTTTTATATTCAAAAGAGGAGTTATTAAAACTATTAAAAGATAAAACAGCCGTAAATCGTACTGCGGCGTTATTTATTCTTAGAAGCTTTGTTGACATTAATGAACTTGATGAAATCTTACTTAGAATGTTGGTTAAAGAAAAAGCCTTATATACTAAATTAGAAATATGCGATATTTTGACTACCGGAAATGAGTTGACAATAAAAAGAATGATTCCTTATGTGGGGACAATTAGAGGTAATCAACATCGGACGATTCCTGAAAAGGTATCAAAGAAAAAAAGCTATCCTTTGCCGCGGGATATTATTGCTAGAACTATGGCTAAAATGAATCCTGATTATTTTTCTACGATTTTAGAAATCATTAATTATCCTGAAGATAAAGTGGTTGCAGAAGCAATTGATGCAATTGGCTGGATGGTTTTTTATCATCAAAAATTGGCAACTGCTAAAAATTATCAAACAGTTATTCAATCATTTGAACGTTATCATGATAATGAATTGATGAAATGGAAATTGATCATTTGTTTATCGGCGTTTAATCAAAGTGAGGCTTTTTTAAAACAGCTGGATTTTCAAAATCCAGTTGTCCAATCTGAAATAGAACGGAGTTTATCGCTGATCAATAAAAGAAAAAGTAAAGTAGTTTATTAAAAGTTAATAATTAGGGGTTATAATTATAGTATTATAGAGAAGAGGAAAAAGAATGTATAAGATTATAACAGATGGATCTTGCGATCTGTCAACCGAACGTGCACAAGAGCTTGATGTGTTAGTAGTACCTTTTTATGTATCAACAGATGGGATTAATCATCAAAAGGAAATTGTTGAATTGGGTATCCGTGATTTCTATCAATTTATGATTGATAACCCCAAAGTATTTCCTAAAACGTCAATGCCGTCGATTCAAGATTATTTAGATGTTTTTGGGCCTTTGGCTAAAGATGGTATTGATATTATTTGTATTACAACAAAATTTTCGGAATCATATAATTCAGCAATGAATGCTAAAAATATGCTTACTGATGAATTTCCTGATGTGAAAATTGAAGTTATCGATGCTACCGTTAATACGGTATTACAAGGAATGTTAGTAGAAGAAGCGGTTGCATACAAGCAGATGGGTGCAACCTTTGAGGAGACGGTTGCATATATTAACAAAATTAAAATCACTGGAAGGATCTTCTTTACTATTGGTGGTATGGATTATTTAGTTCATGGTGGAAGAGTTGGAAAATTATCAGGAATTGCGGCTGGAGCTTTGGGAATTAAACCTTTGATCTTGCTTAAAGAAGGAGAAATATTTAATAACGGATTAACACGCGGACGAAAAAAATCTAAACAAAAGATAGTTGAACAAATTATTAATATTTCTTAAACTATCCTCAAAAAGTATTGATTTTACGGCACATTTAAGGATTTAAAACATCTAAAATACTACTAATTTACTACCACGGATAGAGCTTTGATATATGAGATTATCCTAGATATGCCGACTTATGACAAAAGCACATCAGTATTGAAACAACAAAAAATTGAATATTTCACAGACTATGGAACGCCTAAAAATGACGTTCCTTTTCTATTTCCAGCCATTCATTATGGACGGCTATTTTATTATCCAAAATGAAAGGAGCATTAGACTTATGAAAAAGATATTGAAACGATTGTGTACGGGCGTACTTACCCTAGCGACTGTCGTTACTACTTTACCGAGTACACCCGTTCATGCGGAAAGTAAGCAATACTGGACGCAATCCAATGAGCGTGTCGGTATCGTTGAAAAAGTTATGAATGACGGTTCGATTGGTTCTACCTTTAACGAGGGGCATTTGACCGTTGAGAGCGAGGACGCTTACTGTATCGACATTAACACAGACTTCAAGAACGGCTACAAGACCAGAGCTGACGCAAGCTCACGCATGACTGCCGACCAGATAAGCGACGTTGCCTTATCCATTGAATATGTAAAACAGTACACAGACAGCCACAGCGTAATAAGCAACAATCACGCCTACCTTTTAAGACAGCTTGTAGTCTAGCAGAGATTAAGCATTCATCCAGGCTGGCAATGCGACAACGTGCGAGCTTCTTATGATGAAATCCCAAACGAAGTATTCGCAGGGGCAAAAGCCTTTGTCAAAGAAAATAAAGGACGCTATGAATGTGGCGGTTATATCTACTCTGGCGAGGGGCAGGAACTAGGACAGTTCTGGGCGAATTTAAACGTCAAAAATGCCACGTTGAAGAAATCTTCCAGTAATGCTAGCATCACAGAGAATAACGGGAATTACTCAATCGCTGGTGCGACATATGGTGTCTTTGTTGATAAGGACTGCACGAAACAGCTTGCCACCCTTACGACTGATAGTAACGGCAATACAGAGATTGTAGAGGTCAAAGCAGGAACGGTCTATATCAAGGAATTATCCGCTCCAAAAGGATATAAGGTTGATGATACGGTCTATTCCTTAAAGGTTGAAGTTGGAAAGACAGCAATGTTGAAAGTATCTGATACACCAAAGGTAACGGACACATTGATTGAGCTTTTCAAAATCGACATGGAAACGTAGAAAGACAACCCACAAGGGAACGCTTCTTTAGAGGGGGCGGAGTTTACATGGAAGTATTATGACGGTTATTACAACAAGAACAATCTTCCAGAAAAAGCTACTCGTACATGGACGACAAAGACAATCGCTGAAAAGGACAGCGACGGTACAATTCATTATGTTACAAAATTAGCGGACGCATACAAGGTATCTGGCGACAGCTTCTATATGCAGAACGGTAAGGCGGTTCTTCCACTTGGGACACTTACTGTTGAGGAAACAAAAGCTCCAAACGGCTACTTGTTAGAGGGTGCATATATGCAGGCTGGTGATAAGTCCGAACAGATTAAGGGCTTATATGTAACACAGATTATCGAGGACGGCGACCTTGCCGTATTATCTGGAAGTAACCAGTTTTCCATATCAGACAAGGTTATCCGTGGCGGTGTGAAAATTCAGAAACGAGATTTAGAAACGGGCGATACGAAGCCACAAGGAAGTGCCACCTTGAAAGATACTGCCTTTGACATCATTTCCTTAAATGATAATGCTGTATTAGTTGAGGGCAAGCTATACAAGAAAAATGAAGTGGTAAAAACAATCCATACGGATATTGAGGGTATCGCTTCTACTTCTGCCGACCTCTTACCTTATGGAAACTTCCGTATCATTGAGAGTGAAGCTCCCGACGGTTACTTGACAGACGGTGTAAAGCCGATTGATTTTTCAATCACAGAGAATGGAAAAATCGTAGATTTAACCGACGAAGCCCATTCTATCTACAATCAGATTAAGCGTGGAGATATTGAGGGCGTAAAAATCGGTGCAGGCACACACAAGCGTCTTGCTGATGTTCCGTTTAGGATCACAAGCAAGACAACGGGCGAAAGTCATATCGTGGTAACTGATGGTAATGGGCAGTTCTCTACTTCTGCTGACTGGGCTAGTCATAAACACAATACCAATGCAGGAAAGACCAGTGAGGACGGTGTGTGGTTTGGAACTTCTGAACCAGACGACAGCAAAGGTGCGTTACCTTATGATACTTACATCATTGAAGAATTGAGATGTGAAAGCAACAAAGGCTTTGAGCTTATCCCACCTTTTGAAATCGTGGTATCAAGAAATAACCGTGTGATTGATTTAGGAACTTTGACTGATGAATACGAAAAAGAAATCACAATCCATACCACAGCGACCAGCAAGGACGGCGAAAAGACAATCCTTGCAGGAAAAGAGGTTACTATCATTGATACGGTCAAATTAGACGGACTTACAAAAGGCGCAAAATATCAGCTTGTAGGCTGGCAGATGTTGAAAGAAAAAAATGCGGAGCTTATCATTGACGGCAAACGTATAGAGAATGACTATACCTTTATCGCTGATAAAGAAAACATGAAAGTAGAAATTATATTTATATTCGACGCTTCTTCTCTTGGCGGTAAACAGCTTGTAACTTTTGAAGAATTGTATGATGTAAGCAATCCAGATGAACCGAAAAAGGTTACGGAACACAAAGACATTGAGGACGACGGACAGACGGTTACTATCAAAGAAGTGCCAGAAACACCCGAAGAACCCAAAGAACCAGAAAAGCCAGAAACACCACAGACACCAGATACACCGCATAAAACAGACAGTCCCAAAACGGGCGACAGCACAAATATTATGGTGTTTATCGTGATGTTGTTTGCTTCTGGCGGTGGACTTGCTGGAACATATCTTTACAAACGCTGTAAAGTGAAAAAATCATAAGGTGGTAACGATATGAGGAAAGAAAAATCACGTTCTCCACCGAAACTGTCAAACGGCAGACTATCTCTTATTCTGGCTTGTCTGCTAACAACCTGCAAGAACACGGATAGTCAAGGGTGCGTAAGCATTTATTTTACCCTTTACTATTCGGGGGATTGCTGGTACTTCCTTAACTGCCAGAATAAGAAATAAAACAAACCAATCAAAAAATAGAAAGAAACGAGGTAAAACAATATGGAAATGAAATATGTCGTGCCATATCTGGCACAGTCTTTTGGAACTCTTGAATTTGCAGGCGAAAGCGAGCCTATCTTTGAAAGGGATAAAAATAACCGCAGGGTTTTAGCCAGACGAAGCTATAACCTTTATTCTGACGTACAGAAAGGCGAAAATGTTGTGGTGGAAATTCCCGTGCAGGCTGGCGAAAAGAAGTTCAAGTATGAACAGAAAGTAAAACTTGTCAATCCGAAGTTATATGGCAGAGGTTACGCAATCGGGGATATGGGACATACCGATTATGTGTTAGTTGCTGATGATATTGTAGCTGTTGAAGAAAAGTAAAGGAGTGAAGAATTTATGAGATTATCAAACGGATTTGTCATTGACAAAGAGAAAACATTTGGAGAATTAAAATTTACAGCGGTGCGTGATGTGTTCTTGCAGAATGAGGACGGGACACCGAGTACACAGCTTAAAAAGCGTATCTATGATTTGAAGTGCAGTTTGCATGGTGGCATTATCCCCGTGTCTGTACCGCCAGAAGTACCGTTAAGGGAATTTCCGTACAATGCAGTTGTGGAGCTTGTTAATCCCGTAGCCGATACGGTATCACGAAAAACCTATACGGGTGCAGATGTGGACTGGTATGTAAAGGCAGAGGATATTGTATTGAAGAATAAAGGCAATCCACAGAATAATAACACGCAGGGACAGACCAAAAAATAAGCCAACATCTTATATTTTTATTGTAGCGGATATATGGAACTGCTATAATATGGGTATGAAGAAACGGACAAATTTTGATTTATCGACCTGTCTAACAAAATCTGAAAACTTATTTTGTAATTCTATTGGTGGAACGATAAATTGTTTTTTTTCAAGCTTTGATTTTGATAAAATCCCCTTCAATGCCATATTTATATCTTCAGTTAAATAATCTTTTGATATTTTAAGCAACACATAAAGAAATAGAATATTATACTTTTGAGGGACAATTGCATTAATCTGCTGATTAAATGCCACTGTTCTATCTGTAACACATATTCTGCCAATACTTGCTATACTACCTGCAATACAAGCCATTAATATTGAATTTTTATCAACTGTTTTTCCTACTTCTACACCTTTTTCTGAAAGAAACTCAGCAGCTCTGGTCGGATTAAGTAGCCCTGACACAATATTGTCAGTTTTTATCCATTCAACATAGTCACCGTAGTATTCCGCTATAGCTTTGGAAGGTGTATTACCTGTAATTACTTTACAAGTATCTTTCAACATCATCTTATCAAATCCAAAAAGATTGCTTCTTGGTTCCCCAAACATCTCGACAAATCGGGCTTTAATAAGTTCATCTAACAATTCTAATTCCAAATGATAATTATCAATGATTTTATTACATTCATCTAATATGTTAACAATATTATTTTGAATAACTTCATTAAAATCGAACTCAAGTTCAAAATCACCTAAATCTTTCTTCTTAATATTTGGCATGCATGCACCTGATCTAAGTTTAAATAACCTCTGTTGTTGACTTTTCAATGCATAATACAAATATTTGGTATTTTTAGGTCCATCAAATAAATAATAACAATGCGCTCCACACCAAAATGGTTCAGTTATATAGTTGATATATCCAGACGAATTACCACCTTCTGATACAGTTACAGTATTACTTAAAACATTGTAATTGTTCCATTTACCTGAAGGATTAACACCCCCATTGAGATAAATATATTTGCCATTTTCTATAAGACAATCACTATTTACTTGTGAGCCTTTAGAGTAATTAGTAATATCTTTTAACTTAACTCTCATCCATCCCTACAAATCCGAATTTATAAATTCAGATTTCTCCTTTCTTCTAATCTCCTAATAATTTATTTAATTCTTCTAGTTCTTTAGCAATCTCACTATTTATCTCTAATATCTCTTTCATAATCTCTTTAGTAGGAGGATAGTCAATTCGTTCATACTCTATTTCCTTGTATTTATTAATCGATAAATCATAATCATTTTCTACTATCTCTACTTTAGGCACTAAAAAAGACCTATCTATTCTCTTTCTATCTTTTTCATTATCTAAAGAATTAAAGCGTTGAATAATATCTGGAATATCATTTTCATTTACTTTTATACGTTTATCATCCAAACTGTATCCATCAGCAGTCATATTATAAAACCAAACATTATCAGTACCCCCATGATTTGTTTTTGTAAAAATTAATATTCCTGTCGACACTCCCGCATAGGGTTTAAATACTCCTGATGGCATTGAAATAACTGCTTCCAACTTATTATTTTCAATCAATTCTTTACGTATTGCTTTATGCGCTTTTGAAGATCCAAATAAAACTCCATCAGGGACAATACAAGCACAACGTCCACCCACCTTCAGCGTCTTTAAAAATAATGCTAAAAATAATAACTCAGTTTTTTTAGTTTTACAAATTTTTAACAAATCTGATGATACTGAGTCAGCATCAAGGCTCCCTTTAAATGGAGGATTTGCTAAAACTAATGAATATTTATCGCGATCAGGATTTTGATCAGATAAACTATCTCTATATTCAATATATGGTGATTCCACACCATGAGTCATCATATTCATTGCGCCAATACGTAACATTGTTCTATCCATATCATATCCATAAAACATATGATTCATATAATGAACTTTTTTCTGCCTATCAAAATATATGTCTTCTTTATAATTTTCTCGTAAATATTCACTTGCTGTTACTAAAAAACCTGATGTTCCACATGCAGGATCACATATAATTTCATCTGGGGCAGGTTTCATCAGCTCAACCATCATACGGATAATATGTCTAGGTGTTCTAAATTGACCATTTCTACCTGCTGTTGCTATTTTTGATAATAAATACTCATACACATCTCCACGAATATCTATATCATTTTCTTTACTCATTAAATCATAAATTTCATCTAAAGAATCTACTACTTTAGATAATAATAGCGGCGTTGGTACTTTAAAAATAGCATCATCCATGTATTTTGAATATGCACTATTTTTATCAGCGTGTAGTGTTTTTATAAATGGAAAAACCCATTCTTGAATAATAGAATACATTTTATCAGCGGGCAAATCATGGAATACAGACCATTTTAATTGTGTTCCATCAATTGTTCTATCACCTATTATCAATTCATCTTTAAACATGCTTATAAAAGGTAACCCTAACATTGCACACTCTTTTGATTTTTTATTGTCAGACTCATCTAAATCATGTATAAACATCAAATAAGTAATTTGTTCTATAACTTCTAGTGGATTTGTTAATCCTCCAGTGGCAAAAACATCCCATAATGCATCGATTTTATTTTTTAATTGACCAATAATCATTACTTTTCTTCCTCCCAGTTCCATATATATGAAGTATAGCGCCCACCACCAATTTTAATGATTTTGCTATTTTCCAATAAATTATTTAAAGTTCTTTGTATAGTTGTTTGACTAATATCAGGACATAATTTTATTATCTCAGATTTTGTTATTTTTCCTATATGTCCTTTAATAATTTCAGCTATCCTTTTAGGTTTGGAAACATTGATTTTAGATACTAATATTACTCTAGATTCAAATTCACGATATGCACTTACAATGATTCCTAAAGTATATTTTACAAAAGGCTCATAATTATTTTCATTTTCATGCCAACCATATGAGCTTTCTTTTAAAAATTCGTAATAACTTTCTTTAGAATTTTCTATAATTTTCTCTAAACTTATATATCTACCAACAATATATCCTGAATGATACAGTAATAACAGCATTAACAATCTACTCATTCGTCCATTTCCATCATTAAAAGGATGAATACATAGGAAATCCAATATAAACATTGGTATAAGCAACAATGGATCTACATCCTTGCTTTCTATAATATCATTATACGAATTGCATAAATTATTTATTGATTCAGCAGTTTCCCATGCTGGCACATACTTAAATCTAATACTTTTTTCACCATTTTTATTAATTTCAGCAATAATATTATCTGAAGATTTATACTTACCACCATATCCATCACCTGAAAACTTATATAAATCTCTATGAAGCTGTAATAACATAGAAGAAATAATTGGTATATATTCATAACTTGTATGAATTGTATTTAAAACATCACGATATCCTGCAATTTCTTTTTCATTACGAGTTTTTGGCATAGTTTTATCTAAAATAATTTGCCTTAATCTATCATTAGAAGTGTATATTCCCTCTATCTTATTAGAATATTCAATACTTTGAATTTTAGCAATTTCTAATAAATCAACCAATTTATCAGAATTAGCTTCAATAAACAAAGATTGTCTGCCCTTAAATTCATGAATAGTTGTTAGTAATGACACAATTTGTGGAGTTAATAATTTTTTCCATTTCTTTATATAATCATAATTCCGCATAAAATCACCTTGCTTTCTTTATATTATTATATATCAATTTATTCATCACCACAATTTAATTTAGTCATTTTTAAAAAAAAGACTAAATTAAAACTTTAATTTTTTTATATCTTCTTCTATTTTTTACTATAGATTTCTGTTTTTATATTCATAATATTAAGTATAAAAATAATTTTTTTCAAAATATATGTAAGTTATTCATTAATAATTCCCTACAAAAACGTGGGTAGTGTCAAAAAACAGTTAGTTTTTTATATGTCTTTTTCACTGTAAAACCTCA
>OFHM01000255.1_pt1 | contig 48587 bp, 49 predicted proteins | sample 1521311 | NCBI WGS metagenome assembly OFHM01 (sample SAMEA3504083, study PRJEB24116) | mouse gut metagenome | biome: mouse gut; feature: mouse-associated habitat; material: faeces | place: Denmark | collected 2011 | reverse complement strand
AAAATCAAAAGAATTATACAAACTCTCGCGAATTCCTTTAACATCACCTTTAGAAAATTTGTTAGCAATATGCGGTAACATCACTTGCCCAGAAGCAGTCGCAACTGCTAAAACAACCTTAATGATTTGATCAGTGTTCTGAAACTGCCCTAGTTGGTTTTGCGTTGACATACGCCCAAGCATAAGTCGATTAACAACTAAGTATACTTGAGTAGTAATCGTTGGAATAAAAAGTAATAGTGCGGGATAAAAATGTTTAAACGGATGCCACGTGCTAATTGGAACCCATTTAATTTCATCTTTCAAATATGGCCATAAAGTTAAGTTACCAGCAAGATTTGATAATCCCAATAAGGCAATATACTTTCCTAGGTCACTTTGATTTTTAATTAGAAGAAAAATTAAAGCAACTGAAGCCAATTTTACTAGCATATTTCGGAAAACAATCCGTTGAAAGTTTTCCATTCCCATAAAATACCAAGAAACATCTAATCCAGCAGCAATGATCCAAAAAGATTGAAGTAAAAAATAACGTTTAAAAGTAGTACTAAATAGGAGTACCGCTGCAAGATAAGCTATTAATGCTAGCAAAATCGTAATTCCTTGAAGCGTCTCAATTCCCCAAAAGATTTTTGAACGATCTACTACATTATCGCGATGATAGGCCACTTCACGATTACCATAAAGTGCAATTCCCATTTGCCCAACAAGCATAAAGAAGGTCATCCAACTGTTTGTATAAGAATTGATACCAACAAGATCAGGCCCCAACACCCTAGATATATAAGGAACTGTAATTAGGGGTACCAATAATACTAAAACTTGATAAACAACATTATACAAATAATTCTTAATAACCTTCATGGCTACTAATCAAACTCCTTGTTAACAGCCGTCAATGCTGCATGTAGTACTTGATCCATGTTGTAGTAACGATATTGACCTAACCGACCACCAAAAATCACGTTGTTGGCCTGTTCACTCGCTAATTTTGCATATTGCTTATAAAGTTCGTTGTTCCGTTGATTATTGATTGGGTAATATGGTTCATCACCCCGATGCCAATCAGCCGGATATTCACGGGTAATCACCGTCTTATCCTTATCACCCTTACCGAATTCAAAGTGTTTATGTTCAATTACCCGGGTAAATGGTGTTTCCGCATCAGTATAGTTAATTACTGCATTCCCTTGGTAATTATCAACATCTTTTTCTTCAGTCTCAAAACGAAGTGAGCGGTATTCTAGTTCGCCTAACTTATAATCAAAAAATTTATCAATCATACCAGTATAGACAATCTTATCGAAGTCTTTTACATATTCATCTTTTTTATCAAAAAAGTTAGTATTTAATTTAACTTCAATATTGTCGTCATCAAGCATCTTTTCAACGATTTGAGTATAACCACCCTTAGGAATTCCTTGGTAATCATCATTGAAGTAATTATTATCATAAGTTAATCGAACTGGTAATCGTTTAATGATAAATGCTGGTAATTCAGTAGCTTTTCTTCCCCATTGCTTTTCAGTATAACTTTTAATTAGCTTTTCATAGATATCACGTCCAATTAATGAAATGGCTTGTTCCTCAAGATTTTGTGGTTCTTTGCCTGCCATTTCTTGTCGCTGTTCATTAATTTTATCCATAGCTTCTTGTGGAGTTCTTACTCCCCACATTTCACTAAAAGTATTCATATTAAATGGTAAATTATACATTTTACCATAGTAATTGGCTACAGGGGCATTAGTGTAACGATTAAATTCCGCAAATTGTTGTACATAATCCCAAACTTTTTTGTCTGAAGTATGGAAAATATGTGCACCATACTGATGAACCTGAATTCCATCAACTTCTTTAGTGTAAATATTTCCTGCTAAGTGATCTCGTTGTTCAATTACAGTAACTTTATTACCACGTTTTGCTGCTTCATGTGCAAATACTGCACCAAATAATCCTGACCCTACTACTAAATATTTTTTTTTCATTATTTATCTTAACCTTGTAAAATATACTACTTTTTAATTATACTTTCTTTACTTTTTAAAATTTATTAATCTTTTCAGATATTATTTTTACTAATTCTCTAGATATATATGGATCGATTTTTCTCGCAAAATAATAATCTCCATTTTTTATCTGTAAAAAATCACTTTCATCTAAAATAGCTGGCAAAGACCCATGCCTCTCCTTTGACCAATCATTATAAGTTATATTATTTGAAGCCACATTTTTTCTATAGTTTGAATTCATTAATATAGTCTGAAAATAAAATTCTTCTGGAATCAACACATTTTTTAGTGAATCTAGCACTTTATTCTTTTCACTATATTCTAATACATACTTTAAAGCATCTTTTGGAAGAGACATCCAAATTAATCCTTTATACAACTGACTCTCATTAAACCTTCCTATTTCTTTTTTAGGCTTATGTGTCATTTGATAAAATTTATTCACTATTTTAATTGCTTTTTTTCTAGAATCAAAATTTGAAAATCGGGTTCCATATTCATACCTTTTTTTTATATTAGGATCATTAAGTTCACTAACTTTAAAATGTTCCATAAAGATTAACTTACTAGTTTCAAATTCTTTAATATTCTTTACGGGTATGTCTCCTCCAGAAATTATGTGAATATATTTAATTTTTGGATTTTCTATTACCTTACGTAGACAAAACAGAATTGCCAAAAGATGATTGTAACTTCCCCAATTGATTTTATATCTTTTATAGATTGAAACATTCGAATTAAACTTAAGATCATTAATATTTATATTACTCTTTTTATCAATATGAATAATAACTTTAAATTCTTTTTGAAAAAAATTTATTAACCGCTGTAAATACTTGGTATCTTTATAAGCACTAATAACAACCGCCTGCATACTTTCTATCTCCTTCACGACTTTTTATTATAAGATGTATGATATAACTGAGTGCAATAGTAAAAGTAGATCTAAATATCTTGTATCTATGTAGATACTAAATATATTAGTTACCCACTTTACATACCCCTATTCCATGCCTTAAAACACATAGTATACATTCGTATGCTTTCCCTTTTTATTCGATTACAGTTATTTTCATTATCATATTTTTGTTCCATAAGTAAATATTATATAAATTCTTATACTTATCTAAAGGAAAGAATAAATACTATTCGAATAGTCTAATTATGTCTTTTTTAAATATATCTTTTTCTTGTCTTATAAAATCTCTATAACTATCAAAATCTTTAATCGCCTCTTGATAGTTATTAAGACAATACTCTATTTGGTTTACAATATTAGGTATATTTTTTTTATTATCATTAAATTTATATTTTTCTAATATCGGTACATCTTTCTGATATGCTGCTGCTCCTTTCCTATCGGTTAAAATACAACATCCAGAAATTGCTGCTTCTCTAGGAAATCTGTCTTTTCCCGGATGATTACCAAAATCAATATAAACTTTTCCAGAAATTAAATTTTGATATACTTCATCATTTGACATATTAATTAAAGGAACCCATTTTATCCAAGATGGAGATTTCTCTATAATTTTCTTAGTAAAATTTAGACCTTTTTTTGGATTATATAGAACTATATTTTCTCTGGGGTGTTTCAAAGCCACAGCAGATTTATCAATATATAAATCATTAATATAATCTGATAGATATACTTTTTTACTATTAAGAATCCCAGTATTTTTCAAGAAATGACTCGCATAATACGATTGAAACAAGTGAAGATCTGCACTATTTATTTCTTTTTTATAATTTTGAACTCTTCCTTTTAATAGACTACCGACAGTGTGGTATACACCAAGTTGTTTCACTGTGCCATTAATATTTTTCCATCCATTAAAACCGGTTCTATAAAAATTATCTACACTTAGCCACCATATATATTTTTTGCCCAGCTTAAATTTATTAAATTCAGATAAGCTTGTTTCAGGAATAACAATAATGTTTTCCTTATTTTCAATTACATCAGCTTCTTTTATCCAATTCTCATTAACATACTTTTCAAATGATTTCACCGGATAAATATTTCCTGTTCCAGTATAAACTAGTTGAGCTTTTTGTTTACTGGACAGGTTATTTATTTGAAATACTAACTGATGCAATAGTTCTGTTCCGCCCGTTTTAACTCCTGCTGGACACAAAACATAAATCATAATTCTTCACCTCAGATAATCTTTATCTTTTTATTTTTCCTATTAAATTTCTACTTTGCTCAATATATTTAAAACACATTTTTTCTAATCCATACTTAATCGGATTTTCTTTTAAATATGTCTTATAAAAATATAATTTACTTTGATCTAATATCTTCATTTTTTTCACTTTATCGGGGATGCTTTTATCAATTGAAGCAGAATGTAAATGATTATAGCTTTCATAATTTAGAAGATATGTTTTATATCCCTTTTGTTTAAACTTGTATCCTAATACAGTTTCTTCACCATATAAAAACATATTCTCATCATATCCGCCAACATCTAAAAATTTTTCAAGATCCAGTAAAAACATAGCTCCTGAGACACAATCTACTTCACTATATTCAGTCCTAAAATGTTCATCAGGATAATGAAATTTATTAAATGATAATTTCCTCAATTTGGTCTCATCCAAAATCCAGGCAAATGGGGTTGGAATCTTCCAAGCTTTGTTTATACTAGGAACTTTATTTACTTCAACAGCCGATGTAAGAGCGGCATTAGTTTTTGTCATTATATTTACTAACTTAATGACAGTTTGTTCCTCAAATTCGACATCTGGATTACAAACAATTGCTTTTTTAGCCTTTAATTCGTTTACTGCATAATTTATACCAAAATTATTTCCATAGCCGTATCCTCCATTTTTAGGAGAAGAGATAACTCTAATTTTAGGATTTTCTTTATACATTTCCATTAATTTTTTAAAAGAGCCATCAGACGAATTATTATCTACAATTAATATATATTCAAATATGTGATAGTCTTTAATTTTATTTACAATCTTCTTAACATGAAGTACATCATTATAGTTAAGAATTTGACATATAATAGAGTTATTTTCCATATTTTTATTTCTTTCCTATTAGATGTTTTATAGAATTTTTACCAGAGATTTTTAAACATAGTAAAATGTATTTAACCAAAACTAATTTAGAAGGATATTTTTTTGGAACCTTATACTTCAAACCATTCTTTTTAAAATATGATTTCAAATCTTTTCCAAAATTCAAAATAAATGGTCCTTCTCCTAAAGTTTTTGGGAAACTTTTTAACGGTTCATAATATCCATCAAGGTAAACTGGTTCAATGCCACTGACTTCACTAAGCTCAAACATATTAATATGTAATAGACTAGTTTTATTTATTATAACTAGATGTAAGTCAGGAGAACCAAATACTATATCAAAAGGTATCGAACCGTTTACGCATACAATCTCTTTTCCCTTCTGAAAAATTGCTATTTGTTCTTGGATGGTTAATTTTTCAGGTGAAACAATATTATACCCATTTCTTTTAAAATTTTCTTCAATGATTTTTTCACCAAATTCTTTTTTTTCTGCTACTTTTAAATTTGTTCTAGTCAAGTAAATTTTTTGAGGAACACTTATATTTGCGATATCTGCATTTTTTACCATTTGTCTAAAAATTTGTGGATATTCTTGACTGAAACTATGATCAGGATAGGTTGACATTTGGGGAATAATTATTTCTTTAAATCTTGTAGCTTGGTCCACGACAAGGATTTGAGAGGGCTTCAGACCTAATAATTTTAGAGCTTCTAAATAATTTCCATCTATCTTTCGATTATTTTCACTTAAAAATGCAAATTTATATTTTTTTATATCATCCAATTTAGAAATAATCCATGCTCTACTTAAAGAATCTAAAATGAAATGGCCCCATTGATGTATAAAAACTCCTAAATAGACTACAGGCTCATCAATCTCTAAAACTGGTTTCTCCTTATATTTTCCTCCCAGCTTAAACCACTCTCCGTCATGGTATGACAATGAAACAAAGTCATTATTTTTATTTAAAACTCCACCTTTATTTTCTCTTAACGGTAAAATAGTCCCCTCTGATATTTTTTCTATTTTTAATGGTCTATTATAATATTTATTTTTATATTTATACTTTTTATTCACCGCATTTACCCTAATCGTTTTACACACAATCTCTATAAATCTTTTTTCTTTAATCGATGACTAATTGTTCGCATTGTATTAAAAATACGTGCCGTTTCTTGTATTCCGAATATTTTTCTCATTTTATCAAAAAGAAAATACTTTGGAATTGATCTATTTATATAGTCTAAGTTTTTACTGTTTTCAAAAATAAATTTATAACACTTTTTTTTATCTGTTGATCTAGGCAACAATTCTATTTGAAACAGAGTACTAACAAATTTATCAGCAAAATAAGTCTTTAAGATATCATTATTTTTAAATTGTTCAATTAAGTTGTTAAAAACCCATAATTGACTAAAAATATTGTTATAAGTTTTACTTTTAATTAATGATCCTACTGTATCTACTCTATATTTCACAAAGCTTTCAGTCACAACCCCAAATTCATGGACAAAGCTTATAAATCTAAAGAAGAAATCACAATCTTCCCCAACTGTTAAGTCAGTATTAAAAAGAAGATGATGTGTCCTCATAATCTCTCGCTTCCAAAAAGACTGATAGGGATTCCATGGAATTTGATACTCCTCTTTTGCATATTTCATACAAAGTTTATAAATATCTTTTTCACTAATTACAAACTCTGTATTTGTTTCTATATATTTTTTATGAGTACGCGTATTCCAATGAATTACGTTTCCAATAAGTAAATCAATATCTTCCTCTAAATATTTATCTATTGACTTTAATATTCCCTTACACATTACATCATCGCTGTCAAGAAAGAAAATATACTCTCCACATGCTTTTTTTATTCCTAAATTTCTCGCAGCTGAGGCACCCTGATTAGTTTGACAGTAGAGGGCTATATTATCATAAGTTTGTACGTACTCTTCACAAATCAACTTACTATTATCAGTTGCTCCATCATCTATCAAGATTATTTCTAAATCTAAATAGTTCTGATCTAGAACACTTTCAATACATTCTTTTAAATATTTTTCTGAATTATATATTGGAATTATTACTGATATTTTCATGTTTATTTCTCGAGATTAATTTCCTATTTTCAACTAATAACATCAAGCCAAAATAAATCGGCACAATAGTAGATAAATTCAATAAATATATGTTTTCTAGAGATATTAAAAGGAAAAGAGTTAGACCAATGAATAAATTACTATAAAAAGCACCTATTTTAAAAGACTTTAATGAAACCACTATTCCCTTTATTAGAGGATAAATCAAAATTAAAAAGCCTAAAATTCCAAATTCAAATAAATTAATATAAATACCAAAATCACTAATCCAATATTTATTTAATCCTACTGCATGACCATCTGGTGTAAAACCAAAACCTAACCATCTACTACTATTTTCCCATTCAGTAAAAAAGTAATTAAAACTATTTATACGAACTGTTGTAGAATATCCATTCACAGAATTAGGATCAAAAGAATTAAAAAAGGAGATTATGTGCTCTCTATTGAAAAGTATCAACATTAAGATGGCAATAACACTTAATATAAATATTCCTATCTTTTTTGAATTTAAGGCTTGTATCAGTATCATCAACCCTAAAATAATTGTATACACTAACAATTGCATTCGAGTCTGACTAACAAAAATAGCATAAAAATAGAGCAGTGCAATACCTATCAAATTACTAGACTTCTTTTTGAAATATCCTCTATTATAAATACCCAATATACAAATAATAAATAAAAAACCACTAATATATGGTTCACTAATTCTAACTAAACTAAAGCCTAGTATCGTTCGTGTCCAATCTTCTCTTCCTTCAAAAAAACCTCGTCCAAGATTAATATGAAAAAAGTTATAAAAGAACCATAATATAATGCGCAGTATCATCGCAGCAAAACCAATATTTACAATATATTTAATGGTCCTCTTAAATTGCGTCATCAGTAGCTCATACATAGGAAAAGTAGCTAAACCAAGTAGCATTCCACCAAACGTAATAAATGCAGCACGTGGATTTATTCCATCATTTTGAATGCGAAACATTTGTAATATAAAAACACAAAGAATAAGGAAGATGCCTACAACAAGATCCTTTCCTCTTTTTATAGCCCGTCGATTAGAATCAAATATGTATATGAAAAAGGCGAATATACCTAAAAGAATAGATACAAACATAGCTTGTCTATCTAGAGCCCCAAATACATCTAAAAATCCTAAATTTAAAAATATAATTGAATAAATACAAAATTCATATATGTTACGTGTAGATATTTTCATTACTTTTCGTTTCTCAAACTTTTCAAAATTCTAATTTTATAGTTTTCATAATTAAATCTATGGACAGATTTCTCTACTTCCTCTGAAGATGGTAAAGTTCTTTTTAGGGAAATGATATCATTTAATATATTAGCTAATTGTCCACTTTCTCCCATTTTATATAACCAACCGTTATTTTCATTTACTATATCTTTCGTTCCAGTAGGACAATCAGAAGATATAATCGGAATTCCACGGGAGGCAGCTTCAATCAAAACCATCGGAAGTCCTTCAAATTTAGAAGTAAGTATAAGGGCATCGGCTTCTTCAATCCTTGACCAAATGTCCTTGTGAAAGCCTTTGAAACAAATTTTTTCTTGCACATCTTTATATGCTATTTTTTTTAATTTTATTTTTGTTTGTTCATCTACACTTCCATAAAGATCGCAGGACCATTCATTTTTTACATTGTTAAATGCATGAATTAACTCAGAAGTATTTTTTTGACCTTGATAATCAATTCTTCCAATATATATAAAATGATTATGTTGTGGGCTTCTTTTAACCAAATGCGTTTTACTAAAATTTAAAGGATTATAAATAAGCCTAATATTTTCGGACTTAATTCCCATACTTACTAATTCCTTTTTTATTCCGGAACTAATAGCCCAAAACTCATCTACACCTTTTAGATATTTAAGCTTTACATTCTTCATTTTAAAGGAATAATGATACCAAGCAATGATTTTAGTATTAGGAGATATGAGTTTTCTAAACTTAGAGGCCATGCTCCAAATAATCGGATTAGTAGCAATGAAAAAGTCAGGTTTTTCTTTTTTTAAAATATTAGCGATTAAAAAAGGCATATATCCAGCATAGGCAGCTAGCTGGATGTATCTTTTTTTTGAAAAATTATATACTTTTTTATTCCAATGCTTTAACCAATCCGACTTATCAGTTCCACCAAAACTAATTAATTTCCATGATATATCATTATTACTATTTTTTACATCTAAAGCTTCCGCAAAGTTTTTAATCACCGTCTCTGTTCCACCCATTCCCTTTAAATATGGAACAGCGATTATAGCCTTTTTCATACTTATCACCTAAAAATGAGTTTGTTTTTTACCAATTCCAAATTTTCTATTGAGAAAACTGATAGCCTTTTTCATTAATTGTTTAGGACCAATTTGTCCCCATGGAATTTCTTTATAGCTTTCATTAGTTGTATATAACCAAACATCCATTAAAAGCTCTGAAATATATCCAAATACTCTTGCTTCTTGAACAGAATAATCTGAAATATCAATTTCTTTTTCAAGCTTTCCTAGAACCCCAAACATAAAATTGCAGTATGAGTCAAATGCATCAGCCTTCATAATAAACATATTAAACATGTGTGCTTTTCGGCTTTTCATCACTTTATCAAAAGCTTTTAAATATGCTGGATATGACTTTTCAATTATTTCGCGTGTTTTATCTAAAGGCTCTTTATGATGTGCATGAATGTAATGAGAATAGTTTGTTTCAATATAGTAATTTCTCTTTTTAGGTAAAAGTACATCATACTTTTGTAAGAGTTGTTCTACTTTTTCAATATTTATAACGTTCTCTAAATTATATGGTTTTTTATCGAAAAAAAGACGTCGATAGTGAACTAAGCCTACAGCATCGACATCTTTTAAATTTTTCCAAGCCCAATAAATAGCTGTTAACTCGTTATAATTAGGATTTTTTTCAGATATATTTTCCCCCTCATCATCCCTCTGATAGGAAATACCAGGTTGATAATTTTTCTGTGCTCCCACTAATATTGGCATATATCCTTTAGATTTAGGCATCGGAAACTCTTTGTGGGCGGCTACTAAAATTTGGATATTTTTCATTTTTTAAAACGCACCATCCTGTTTTAATATACTTATTACACATTTAAAGAAAACTACTATATCAAACCATAAAGAAGCTTTTTTAACATATTCTAGTTCAATGTCACAACGTTCAGGATAACCTATATTACTCCTTCCGCTTGCTTGCCATAATCCTAAAGCTCCTGGCTTGACAGAAAGAAACATTTTTCTATCCAAACCTCGATATTCTACAAGTTCTTTTTTAACAATTGGTCTTGGACCAATCAAACTCATTTGTCCCATGAAAACATTTAAAAACTGTGGAATCTCGTCTAAAGATGTTTTTCTTAAAAAGGCACCAATTTTTGTAATTCGAGGATCTTCACCTTCGGGAAGTTTAAAATCGTTTTCTAAGTATTTTTGATATAATTCTGGATTTTTTTTCAATACTTCATCAGCATTGTATATCATCGATCTAAATTTCCACATCTTAAATGGCTTGCCTTCTTTTCCTATCCTCGTCTGGCCATAGAAAGGGCTATGCTTGTCTTGACGATAAATCAAAAAAGAAATTACTAAACTAGGCACAAATAAAACAATGATTGCTAAAGAACTCACTACAATATCTAAAGTCCTTTTAAAGAAATGGTAGAAGACGCGACCATCTTCACTGCTCTTGATTTTTTCAAAGGTTTCTTCCTTTATTCCTTCTCTTTCCACTGTGTTTCTCTCCCCATATAACAGCTAAAATATCCAAAACCGTTTCTTTTTATTTAAAGGTTTCCAATTTAAATTAACATTATCAGAATTAATAATGTTTCGTGCATTCTGCTTAAAGCTATTAGCAACATCCAATCCTTGCGTTTTTTCTAACTTCTCATAAGCGTCATGCATACGACTTTCTCGTTTTGGCAATGTATGGGCATCTGAAGCAAAAGTAGCTACTTGACCAGCTTCTACAAATCGATCAGCTAATTTTTCGATCTCTTTACCAAATACTCCCACATACGAACTAGCAGTTATTTGCGTTAAACAGCCTTGCTCAATAAACTCTTGTAATTTTTCTGGATGAGCCAAGATACCAGAATTTCTTTCTGGATGAACAATTATTGGTGTTATTCCCCGTCCTAACAATTTAAAAGTCATATCTTTGGCATAAGTCGGTACATCTTCACTTGGAAACTCCAATAACATATATCTACCATCTTCATCACAGAATAAGATATCATCATCATCTAAAGCTTGCGGTAAATTACCATTTAGACGAACTTCTTGACTTGGAAAGACAGTCAAAGGAATATTATGATTTTTTAATTCTTCCTGAAACTTAGCTGTCTTCTTAATGATATCTTTTTTATGATTTAAATATTTTCCATTTAGAGTATGCGGTGTCATTAATGCATGGGTAATTCCATCCGTTACTGCATCCTCTGCTAGACCTAATGATGAATCCAAATCAGGAGAACCATCATCAATTCCTGGTAATATATGTGAGTGAATATCAACTAATACCATTTTTTATTACTTCGTTTCTGTATCTTTTTCTTTGCTATACCCGTATCCATAGCCGTATCCATAGCCGTATCCATCTGGGCCAGTTCTTACATCATTCATTACATAACCTAAAACATGTGTCTTAGTTAAGTTAAGCATTTCAATTGCTCGTTCAACACCAGCTTTTTGAGTTATTCCTTGACGCACAACTAGAACTACGCCATCCATTTCACCAGCTAAAATTTGAGTGTCGGAAACTTCTAAAACGGGAGCTAAATCTAAAATTACTAGATCATAGTGTTCCTTAACCATGTTTAAAAAAGCACGCATTCTGTTCGAACCTAATAATTGAGCTGGATTAGGTGGAATAGGTCCAGCGGGCATTACCGAAAGGTTAGGAATAATATCTTCCTTCACAATGTTAGCCATATCAACTTCATTAGAATGTGACGTTAAAATAGTAGTCAAGCCTACTCGATTTGAAATATCGAATGTTTGATGCAATGTTGGTCTATGCAAATCGGCATCAATCAACAATACTTTTTTACCTGCTTGAGCCATTGTGACAGCCACATTAACTGTTACCGTTGACTTACCTTCACTAATATTAGCTGAAGTAAAGGCCAAGGCCTTAATTTGATGATCAACACTTGTAAAGTCAATATTAGTCTTAACTGTTCTAAACTGTTCACTTACTGGATTTTGTGGTTTTGCTACAGTAATTAACTTAGCACCATATTGCATGGTTTCATCAGTACCACGTTTTCTACGTCTATTAAACAATCCCATTTATACTCTCCTATACACGCTTCTTTTTACCAGAATTTTTATCTTTCTTATTAATACTAAAGTCATTAGATAAGTGGAAGTGAGACACATGACCTAAATTAGTTAAACCTAATTCCTTCGTCAAGTAGTCATCATCTCTGACTGTAGTATTAAATGAATCACGCAAGACAATTAAAGCAATACTGATAATTAATCCCAGTACAACGCCAGCTAGAGTAAATAATGAAGTCTTAGGGAAGGTCTTTGCTCCTAAAGAAGCAGGTGAAACAATCGTTACATTATTAACATTCATAATGCTCTTAATTTTATTCTTAAATGTTTGAGCAACTGCATTTGCGATTGCTTGAGCCTTTTCTGGATCATTACTCTTAGCACTAATCGTAAACACTTGTGATTGTTGTTGCGTAGATACTGACACTGCTTTTTGCATTTCTTTAGCACTAACGTTGTAGCCACGACCCGCTCTTCTTACAACAGCTGGCTCAGCGGGACTAACAAGCTTTTTAGTACCATCAGCTAAAGTCTTGTACTTAGCCTTTTTAGCTGGCTTTACGACTTCAGTTGGATTCTTAATCCACTTAGAAGCATCCTTTAAGATAACTGGACTAGTAACAATATCCTTATAAGTATTGATTACCTGTACATCGGCTTGTTGAGCATTATATGCTTGATTTGCATCAGTTTCATTACGTTTTTGATTAACCAAAATCTGAGTAGTTGAAGTATATTTTGGCTCAACTACAAAAGCAGCTAAGACAAATCCTACTGCTCCTAAGCCAACGGCCCAGGCGATAATTGCCCAAATATGTGCTCGAAGAAGCATCCATAATCTACGTAAATCGATTGTATTTTCAGTTTTTGTACTGTTTTCCACTTTTTCCTATTCTCCTGTCTTTAAGATTTCCGGCTTAAGCCCTAAGGCAGCACGTAACTTATTACTAATTCTTTGACATTCTGCTTGACTAACTGACTCGTAAGCAACGCCATTCTCCCAATCACCTTGTCCCTGAGCATGATCAGTTGTGACATTATCGGTTGCATGACGATAGTTTTGAGCTAACGCAACCATATTATCAAATGTCAAGTTGGTCATCGTTTGCTTAGAGATTGAATTTAAGAATTCTTGGTTTACGACCGTCTTGTAAGAAATGGAACTCTTTAATAATGCCATAATTACAAGTCTTTGTCTCTCTTGACGCCCATAATCTCCTCGTGGGTCATCATACCGCATTCTACTGAATGCCAAAGCCTTCTTCCCATTCATGTGATAAGTTACGCCCTTAGTGAAGTGATAACCTTCATAATCAAATGTTAATGGCGACTTAACTGTCACTCCCCCAACTTGATCAATAGCCTTCTCTAATCCTCCCATGTTTACCATTACGTAAGCATCCGTCGGAACATTGAAGTACTTCTTGATCGTTTTAACAGTTTCATCTACACCACCATAAGTATAGGCTGCGTTAATCTTAGCTGGTGAATAGTCTGGATAATCCGGTAAGTTAACTTTCATATCTCGAGGCAAGCTGACAACTGTTGTCTTATTGGTTTTAGGATTGATTACCATCATCATAATGGTATCTGTTCTCCCCTTGTAAGAACGTCCAAATTCACCTGTATCTGTTCCCAATAAAAGCAGGCTCATTGGCTTCTTATCTTTCAGTGTGTCGCTAACCTTCCGATCACTAATTTCATTACTCATCGGATTATACATATTGTTAGTGGCAACATGGATATTGTGCCAAGCGATAATAACCGCAATGATGTCTACTGCTAGGAAGACACCTAATACAATCCAAAAGATACGCCAAAACTTTTTACGTCGATGATGACGGTGATGATGTGAGCGATGTCTTAATTCATTATCACTATTCTTATGATCCATTTTATTCCTCTTTTATTTTTTGCTTTTTAGTAACACTAAAAATCATTATACAAAAAATATATGAAAATTCATAGAAAATTCACAATTAGCATAAAAAAACACATTTATTGAATCAGAACATGCTCTAAATAGCGCTCTAACCACCTTCACGTTGATAAGTATACTGGCATCCCCCCAGAAATCAACCTAACCTCGGCAAAAATACAGTTTTCGTTATTTAATTTGCTGCGTTTTTTATTTAATTTTTCAAAGCGTTTTTCAATTTAACCATTAAATTCTTCTTTACTCTCTGCAGAGTTCGCCTTGAACATCCCGCCACCTCAACCAAATTTGTAATTTCTTTTTGTGCGAGCAAATGTTCAAAAAACACTAGTTTTTCAATTCCATTTAATTCCTTGACTTTATCTTTCAAAATTATTAAGTTATCCCATTCAATTTTTTCCTTCTTTAATTCAAGCTCGTTATTTATCTCTTCGCTTCTTTCTTCTCGGCGTTGAACCTTTCTTAATTCATCTAACGTATGCCAAAGAATCTTCTTAAAGACAAGCCGATCAATATCGTGGTCCTGACTATTCTCAAGCATCCCCGCATAAATCAAAACTCCATCCTGGACCAAGTCCGCATACTCTTGATAATCTTTCCTCACGCCAGCAGCCTTAATTGCTCCGCAAACCAAGCGGCGATTTTCCCAGGCTTTAATAAAATTCTCTTCTTTAATCATGTGACCATTCCTTTAAGTAATGTCACAAGCGCTTGTGCAGATATTAGACTATCAGGAACGCAATTTTTCTAAAATCCAAGACCGTCCCCTACAAAAAGCATGCTACACTGCGATTCTTATTTTTCTCTCTTCACTCTTTTTTCTTTTTATCTCTTTATTCTTCACGGTATTTCTTGTAAAGAAAAAGCACGCTTTTTAAGCGTGCTACAGGATTGATTTTATTCTTCTAGATAATCGATAAATCAAATTATGGTCATTTATCTGCCAATCTTTGATATCAAAAAAGTCAGCACAGTGTCGACCATAATTTCGATGAAATTCTTCAATTGCTTCTTCAGCAAGTTCAGTTAAATTTAAGGCATTTTGAATCTTAGTTAAGTAAAAGTATTCTTGGTTAGCTACTAGACTATTCTTTCTGCACTTACATAAGTTCAAATGAAAACCATGCGACTTAGCGTAGCCTACTAGCATTTGTCCTAAAACATGATTATGGGTAATTGCTTCTCCCAGTCGCTTATACATGTTCGGTGCACAGTCTTCAAACTCAAAGTTATAACTATAACCATTCTCTTGATAGGAAAAAGTAACGCGACCATTTTCTTGTTGTACCGTCTGCATATGATGTAAGCCAATCCAAGAAGTATGCTTTTCTGAATGGGCTCGAAGTGAAAAGTAGGCAATTTCGCCTAAAGAAATTGTATGACGGTAGTAAAAGCCCAGTTCTTTTTGTAGTTTCTTTTGTAAAACTGCTCCTAAAATCAGCTTGTGCTTCAAAAGATGGTTAATTAGCTGGCGGCTATTTTTTTGGCATAAAATAATACCAGCTCTTTTATCAAAAATTACTGACTGGTATTTACCCTTAATGGGATTAGTATGGAAGTCATACAAGGCGACCATATTCTCATTTAGTTCATAATCTGGTGCTTCTGACACAAAGGGGAGAAGATTGCCACTGATATTGTGATCTAACCTTTGCTTAATGCAGTCTTTAGACCAAGTATTTAAGTCTTCATTAGTTGGTAAACCAATGTTAAAAAGATTTAGTTTATTATTCATTGTCATCTCCTTTTTCTATTAAATAACATTTTTATTCAATAATATAATAATACCAAAAAATCACTATATAAAAAAGGTCCTACACCTATAAAAGTGTAGGACCTAATTAAATAACTTTTTTAGAAGTTTAAAAATTCATCTGGCTTCATCCCAAAGCCTGCTCCAATGACAGTTTTGAAGGTTGAAACATCTTGAACACCATCAAATTGCTGACCATTAATTAAAAAGTATGGTACAGATTCAACTCCGCGACTTTCTAAGTCAGCTTCTTCTTGCATAACTACATCTTGATATGCATTAGAATCTAGAATCTTCTTAACTTCTTCGGTATCTAGCTTATTCTTCTTTGCAACATCTAATAATACTTTATGGTCTGCTAATTCCTTATTTTCAGTAAAGTAAGCATAGAATAAATCATCAGCTAGATTTTCAATTAGCTTAGAATCGTGATAAGTTGCCTTAGCCCATTGAACCATCCGGTGAGCATCCATCGTATTTGTGTTATAAGCAGTTGCTTCATTAATTGTTAGGCCAACTGCCTTACCCATTGCCTTAGCATGATCATAGGCTGCATTTGCTTTAGCTAAAGGAATTGCCTTTTCATAAGCTAAGAGGACTGCATTAGTTTGCTTAGTTGACTTAGGAGCATCTAGATCAATTTGAAAAGCATTCAAGTCATATTCAATCTTATCTTGAACACCTAACTCTTCAATTGCCTTTTGTAAGTTAGTTTCACCAATGTAGCAGTAAGGACATGCATAATCGCCCCAAATTGAAATTTTCATTTTTCAACTCTTCTTTCTCTTATTACACTCTCACCTCTACAATAGAAACTTTATCCGTATAAAGCAACTATTTTCGCTTACGTTTTAAGTCTTCTTTAGTTGCAACTAAGTCAATTATTTTCTTTGGTGCTAGATTTGGATACATATGAGTAAGGTAAGCTAATAATTCAACGAAGTTTAGTAAGTAACTCGTCAAATTATTGTCTTTCATCATCCCACCAGTGAAATTATTGTCTTTAATATTTGCAAACATGTAAAAATCACGGACTGTATCCATATTTTGATAAGTTACTAGCTCACTGAAAATGTCATTAATTTCTTTTCGAATTTCTTGACCATCAGTCACCTCTCGTTTAACTGGTAAGTCAATCGCATACGCAGAATCCTTTCCATGAGCTAAATCAAGATAAGATTTTCTCTCAAGCATCATATCGCTAATTTCTTTAAACTTTTCATCAGTAAAGTCCATATTTACTTCTAGACTAGTTAAATAACCAGCTAGGGCTTCTACTAGATCATCTTCTGTCTTAAAGGATGGCGTTAATACATAAACATAGCGGTCTGTTCTCACAAATAGAAGAAAATATGTCAAATCTAAGTGTTGCAAGTTTCTACTATATTTAATTAGTTCTTTTTCAAAGCGATAACCTTCAGGATTTTCTAAATCAAATTGGCCACCCTGATAAGGAGCTCGATATATTTGCCAAAAGTCTTCTATATTGAAGCCATCAATATTTCGATCTTCAAAAGCAGCTTTATTGAGTAATTTAGCTTCATTAGGACGCTTGTTTTCTAAATCTTTTATTAGAGCTAAAGGATTAAGAATATTGCGGTTTGCATATTCCATGAGCATCACTTGAATATCATGATAAGTCGACATATTTTGATCGCTAGTATCATGGAAGAAAACATCCCCTAACTGGTCAGTATAATTAACGACCAAGACATAGTCACCAATCTCTTTTTCACTAGCTAGTTCTTCAGCTAAATCAATGATATCTTCTACTCGTGTTTCTAGTTGCTTAAGCTTATCATCAGCAATATTTTTACTAGGGCGCTTGAGCTTTCTCATCGCATGGACATTAAATAGGTCACTTTCTAAATCGCCCTTTAATACATCAATGAATTCATAATAATCTAGATCAAGTCTTTGAACGAAAGTCCCAATTAACCTAAAAACAAGCCCCTCAGCTCGCGCTGGTTGATAAGAGCGGCGTAAATTATCACTAATAAAAGTTTCTTCAAAGTCCGGTGTCTGTACTACCACTGCCAGGTCCATTGTATTTGGTGTTTCATACACCTTATCAAGCAGTTCCTTCATTTTATTACTTAACATTTTTATACCCTACCTATTCCAATCATCTCACTTTTCATCTATTATACGGATATTTATTTTTAGAAACAAAAAGTCTGCCAAGAAGCAGACCTTAAGTTAGATATTTTCACCATACATAATGTTTGAAAAGCTACCATTTAATGACTTGTCTTGACTGACATGTAAGTTAACAACGTTTCCCTTACCAGACTCATCTACCAAAACAATTGGTTTTTGCTTGTGCCAGCAAAAGAGAAAAGTCTTATGTTGTCCGTCTTTAGTTAAGTCATGATTATAGATAGCCAAGACGTCATAATCATAATGATGTTCGCCTTGTGGACTCCAGCCAATGCTTATCTTTTTACCATTTAACTTAAAAGTATCTTTTTTAAAGGCATCTGGGTAAACACGATTTGCTGAAGTAGAAAGCTTATTTTTACCATCATATTTGGTATAGGTTTGGCTCTTCTTTTTACCGTACTTATCCATTTCCTTAGCAAGTTTTTGGTCTTTTTTCTTATTCCAGTGCTTCTTTTGAACCGTCTTTGAACTCTTAGCACTACTATTATTAGTTGAATTAGAGTTATTTGAACAGCCGCTTGCCCCTACTAAGCTGAGAGCAATCACACTCATTAATAATATTTTCTTCATAAATATTTCTCCTTTTCTTCCATTCTTATCCTACCATTAAATTTCAACTTTAGAACCTTTTTAATCTTGAATAAAAAAGGTGTAATTTCACTTTTTAGGCGAAATTACACTTTGAATAGAAGAAATTTAGTAATAGAGGCTAGTTTGCCTTCTGATATATTAAATTGTTGATTGCTTCAATTAGAGCTTCTTTAGTAGGCACACCTTCATCATGATAATGGCCAATTTCAAAGTATGGTACTGCATCCGCATTTCGATTGGCTAAGTCATTTTCATCTTCGATAACTACGTCCTTATATTCTTCACTTGTAAGAATCTTTTTGGCAGATGAGTCATCCAATCCAGCGTCTTTTGCTAATTTTACTAAGACGTCATTATCAGCAATATTTTGATTTTCAACAAAATAAGCTTTAAAGATTGCGTCAATTAACTTGGCTGTCTTTTGATTACTTTGTGTATCATTAGCCCATTTAGTTAAACGCAATGCCTTCATCGTATTGACTGGAAGTGTATTTGCATAATTAATTGTTAAACCAGCATCTCTAGCTTGTTCAGTAATATTTTGAAATCTTTCATGAAGTTGCTTTTGGGTTAAACCATCTTTTTGCATCAACTTCTCTCCCCGCGTTTGCGTTGGATTTTCAGTAGCAGTTGGATCAATTTGAAAAGCGCGAAAGTTATAATCTAACTTGTTTTGATCAATTCCTACTGCCTTAACTGCCTCAGTTAGCTTATGAAAAGCAATATAACAAAATGGAGATGCATAATCCATCCAAAAACTCATTCTCATAGTATGCCTACTTTCCGGTTATTTAGTAGCTTCTTTAATCAAAGCCTTCAAATCATCATCAGAAAAGTCTTTACCGTATTTATTTTGTAATTCTTCTAAAATAAAGCCATTGTCACGATTACGGTGAATCATTTCACGAACGTCTTTCATAATAGCTTCTTTTTCACGATCAAATGTTGGAACTGTCATAATTACAGCCTTCTTTCATATATAATCCGCTTTCACTTTTTATTGTATGAGCTTAAAGGCAGAATGACAAAAATTTAGTCTTAATATAATAAAAAGATAGTCTTACTATAAGACTATCTTTTATAAATCATGTTGATATTTCTTCAATAAAACAACCGCAATCCAAATTGAAATAAACGATGGCAAAATGATTACTACTAGTAAATCCGGATTGAGGATACGAACGGTTTTTATCATTTTAGTAATTGTATGGATCTTAGCAATGTTATTGAAGATCGATTGATAAACTGTGACATAAACTAATGCCCATTGAATACAATATTCAATTAAAGTTAGAGTTATTTCTGAAATTGGATGATATTTATTAAATCTCTTTAAGCCTTCATATAGTAGAAGACCTGATAAAATTACCAAGGCTGCTAGGAGCAAGAAGAGATTTCCTAGTTCCATATCATGAATTCGATCAATAAAGAGAGCCGCAAATCCAAAGAAGATTGAGAAATTAATTGTACTTAGCAGTAACAATACTAAAAACAGAATAATCGCTCTCAGAAAATAAAAACGATGTTTAGAAGTAAAAATATATCCTGATACGACTATCGCTAAAATAACCAGGAAGATTGGTAAAACTTGCATTACTTATCAGACATCTCGATTTTCTTAATAAGAGCTTCACAGCCTCGATAAATATCTTGATAAGCTGCTTCAAAGTCACCAGTATACCAAGGATCATCAACATCCATCATAGAGCCAGCAAAAGATAAAAGTTTATATTCTTTTCTTTCGGGATCTCCTGCTGAAATATGATTCATATCAAAGAAGTTTTCTTCATCCATCCCGATAATGTAGTCATATTTCTCATAGTCGCTCTTAACCATTTTTCTAGCCTGACGATGGTTAAAAGGAATTCCATGCTCATTCATTACTCGTTGAGAACGCACATCGATATCATGGCCGATCCCACTAATAATTGCATCTTCGGTTGTAGCAGCAGACGCAATTTCATATTCATTTTCTTTACCTAGATCTTTAACAATCTTTTTAGTAATAAATTCAGCCATAGGTGAACGACAAATATTACCATGACAAATAAATAAGATTTTTTTAGTCATTTCTTTCCCTTATTTCTTTAAAGTGTATATTTTAATTCTAAAGCTAATACATTTATTTAGGCAAGAAAAAATACCGACTAGAGCTTGTCAGCTCCAACCGGTATTCTTCTTTTTCAAAGGTTGTTGAAACATTATTAGTTCAATATTTTCAACGTATCTAATTATATCAAAGATAGATGAATTTAATCAGTAAATTATGCAATTTTTTTAAATTACATCTTATCTTCGACCCAATCCCAGAATTTATCTACATTTAATTTAGAAACACTAGAGAATGGTAAGAAAGATACATTTTCTTGTGACAGATCCAAACTCTTGCCGATTTTTTGCTTAATCTGACTTGCCTCCATCTTTTTCAACTTATCCATCTTCGTTGCTACCACCAAGATTGGAATATCGAGACAGAGAGCATAATTAAACATATTGATATCATCAGCAGTTGGATTGTGACGTGCATCAACTAAAAGAATTAATCCCTTTAAATCAGCACGTGTTTCAAGATAATCTTGAATCATTTCACCAAAAGCAGCTCTTTGCTTTTTAGAAACTTTTGCATAGCCATAACCTGGTACGTCAACCAAATACAACTCATTATTAACCTTATAAAAATTAAGAGTTTGAGTCTTACCGGGTTGTTGGGATGTACGGGCTAGTTTACGGCGATTAACAATTGTATTAATCAAACTAGATTTACCAACATTGGAACGGCCAGCCAAGGCAAATTCTGGTAAATCATCTTTCGGATACTGTTTTTCAGAAACAGCACTAATGACAAATTCAGCATCTACGACTTTCATTATTTAGTCGCCTCACTCGTCTTTTCAGCTTTATCCTCTTTATATGTAATCTTAGGCTCTGCATGCTTAGTAATAACATCCTTAGTAATTTGAACTTCTTTGATGTTATCATCACTTGGTGTGCGGTACATTACATCCATTAATGAATTTTCAACAATAGAACGTAAACCACGTGCACCCATATGACGACTAATAGCCATATCTGCAATAGCTTGTAGGGCTCCATCAGTAAATTCAAGGTCCACATCGTCAAGTGACAATAATTTCTTGTATTGTTTTACTAAAGCATTCTTTGGTTCAGTTAAAATTCTAATTAAGTCCTCAGTACTCAACTTATCAAGAGTAGCAATAATTGGAATACGTCCAATAAATTCAGGAATTAAGCCGAATTTAACTAAATCTCCAGTTGTAAGATTCTTTTGCCAGTCATCTGCATCTACTTGGTTAAGACCATTTTCTGCGCCAAAACCAATTGTTTTCTTACCAAGACGGTTTTTAACGATATTTTCAATACCATCAAAAGCACCACCGACAATGAATAAGATATTAGTAGTATCAATCTTAATCATTTGTTGTTGCGGGTGTTTACGTCCGCCTTGAGGAGGAACAGAAGCAATAGTTCCTTCTAAGATCTTAAGTAAGGATTGTTGTACACCTTCACCGGAAACATCACGAGTAATTGAAACATTTTCTGCTTTTTTAGAAATCTTATCAATTTCGTCAATGTAGATGATTCCGCGTTGGGCACGCTCTATATCATAGTCGGCATTTTGCAACAATTTGAGCAAAATATTTTCTACATCTTCACCAACATAGCCGGCTTCGGTCAAAGTAGTAGCGTCCGCAATAGCAAATGGAACATTCAAAATCTTAGCCAAAGTTTGGGCTAAATAAGTTTTACCAGAACCAGTTGGTCCAATCAAAGCAATGTTTGACTTTTGCAACTCAGTTCCAGTGCTATCAATATCCATTTGACTGATACGTTTGTAGTGGTTGTAAACAGCAACGGAAAGCACCTTCTTAGCACGATCTTGACCAATTACGTACTCATCCAATTGCTTTTTAATTTCCATTGGCTTAGGTAAATCTTTAGTTTCTTTAATGGAATCTGCCTTTAATTCATCATCAATAATTTTCTTGGAAAGATCGATACATTCATTACAAATGTAGACTCCATTTCCAGCCACAATTTTTTTAACTTGTGACTGTGGTTTACCGCAAAAAGAACATTTTACTTCTTCTTGCTCAGTAATTTCGTTAGCCATCAGCCATCCTCCTTTTCACTTACTTTATGTCAAAATAAGCTTAGCAGTTCACTTTAACAGAGTAAAGAAAATTGTCTTATTAATTAATAGTAAAGAAAAAAGCGACTGTCATAGCCGCCCTTTTCTTAAACTAGTTATCAACTATTATTTATCAGCCTTTTTGTCGTCTTCTTTGGTTGACTTCTTAGCAGTTGATTTCTTAGTAGCTTTCTTAGCAACTTGCTTTGCCTTGTCAGCTACTAAATCAATAGCTTTTCTAATAGCAATATCATGCTTAAGCATATCATCACTCAAGCTACGACGAACAACTTTTTCGTCCATGTTGTAGTCGTGTGCTAAGTCTTTGATTTCTTGCTTAATTTCATCAGCAGTTGCGTCAAGTTTTTCTTTAGCAACGATTGCTTCCAAAACAAGGTTAGTCTTAACACGTTCTGCAGCACCCTTAGCTAATTGTTCACGCAATTGAGCTTCAGTAGTACCAGTTAACTTGAAGTAAGTTTGTGGGTCAATACCTTGACGTTGCATGTTGCCTAAGTATTGGTTCAATTGGTTTTGAACATCTTCGTCGATCATTGCTTGAGGAACTTCATCAATGGTTGCATTTTCAACCGCACCCTTGATTGCAGCATCTTGGATAGCGTCTTTTGCGTCGTCTTCCTTGTGCTTCTTCAAGTCTTTCTTAATCTTATCTTTTAATTCATCAAGTGATTCTACTGAATCATCAACGTCTTTAGCAAACTCGTCATCTAACTTAGGTAATTCTTTAGATTTCACTTCATGAATCTTAGTAGCAAAGTGTGCTTCTTTACCAGCTAAGTCTTTTGCACCGTAATCTTCTGGGAAGGTTACAACAACATCTACATCATCGCCAGCTTTGTGACCAATAAGTTGATCTTCAAAACCAGGAATGAAAGTACCAGAACCTAATTCTAATGAGTAGTTTTGTGCACTACCACCATCAAATGGCTTACCATCAATAGTACCAGTGTAGTCGATAGTAACAGTATCGCCCTTAGCAGCCTTACCGTCCTTCAATACTAATTCAGCATTTTGTTCGCGGCGCTTGCTTAATTCTGCATCTACGTCCTTAACTAAAACGCGAGTGTTTTGCTTAGGAACTTCGATACCCTTGTAGTCACCTAACTTAACTTCTGGCTTAACAGAAACAGTAGCCTTCATTACCCAAGGCTTGTTCTTATCCATTGAAACTGGAGTAATTTGTGGTTGGCCAACTGGGTCAATACCAGCTTCTTTAACAGCAGCAGTGTAAGCTTCTGGTAAAACGATGTTTAAAGCATCTTCGTAAAGAGCTTCTTCACCGTAAAATTGATCAAAAACAACACGAGAAACGTGACCTTTACGGAAACCAGGTACACGTAAGTTCTTCTTAACACGTTTGAAAGCTTGATCTAAGCCCTTTTTTACTTCTTCTTGTGAGATTTCAAAAGTTAATTCACCGGATGTTTTACCGGTCTTTTCCCATTTTACAGACATTAATTAAATACCTCCGATGTCAAATTTGGGTTTGCTATTGCACACTTAACTATCTTACCCTAAACCTTGCTAAAACACAAATCCAGAGAGAAATTTGTTAATTTTTGTATAAAAAAAAGATGTATCCTAAGATACATCTTTTTTTAAGAAAGTTTGGAATTAGTCAAGGATTTCAGTAACTTGACCAGCACCAACGGTCTTACCACCTTCACGGATAGTAAACTTAGTACCCTTTTCAATGGCAACTGGCTTGATCAATTCAACAGTGAATTCAACGTTATCACCAGGCATAACCATTTCAGTACCTTCTGGCAATTCAATCTTACCAGTTACGTCAGTAGTGTGGAAGTAGAATTGTGGACGGTAATCTGAGAAGAATGGAGTGTGACGACCACCTTCATCTTTGTTCAAGATATAAACTTGACCCTTGAAGTTCTTGTGGGTTTGAATTGAACCAGGTGCAGCTAAAACTTGACCACGTTCAACTTGATCACGGTCGATACCACGAAGCAATACACCAACGTTATCGCCGGCTTCACCAAGGTCAAGAGTCTTGTGGAACATTTCCAAACCAGTAACAGTTGACTTTTCAATCTTGTCAGTTAAACCAACGATTTCAACTTCATCGCCGACCTTAACAGTACCACGGTCGATACGACCAGAAGCAACAGTACCACGACCAGTGATAGTAAATACGTCTTCAACTGGCATTAAGAATGGCTTGTCAGTATCACGTTCCGGAGTTGGGATGTATTCGTCAACAGTTTCCATTAATTTTCTGATAACGTCTTGTTGTTCTGGGTCACCTTCAAGTGCCTTCAAAGCTGAACCACGGATAACAGGAACATCGTCACCAGGGTAATCGTATTCTGATAACAAGTCACGTACTTCCATTTCAACTAAGTCGATCAATTCTGGATCGTCAACTAAGTCAACCTTGTTTAAGAATACAACGATGTATTGAACACCAACTTGACGAGCAAGTAAGATGTGTTCACGAGTTTGTGGCATAGGACCATCAGTTGCAGCAACAACCAAGATAGCACCATCCATTTGTGCAGCACCAGTAATCATGTTCTTGATGTAGTCAGCGTGACCTGGAGCATCCATGTGAGCGTAGTGACGATTCTTAGTTTCGTATTCTACGTGAGCGGTATTAATAGTAATACCACGTTCCTTTTCTTCTGGAGCAGCATCGATTTGTGAGTAATCTTCAGCTTGTGCCAAACCGTCTTCTGCCAAAACAGTAGTAATAGCTGCAGTTAAAGTGGTCTTACCATGGTCAACGTGGCCGATAGTACCAATGTTAACGTGCGGCTTAGTTCTTTCGTAATGTTCTTTTTCTGCCATTAATATGACCCTCCTGTAAATTTGCAAGAAGTCCGTTGAGTAAGTAACGGATAATTCTCTGTTGATTATTATACTACTTTCAAAGGTAAAAGCCTAGCTCGTACCCCTTTGAAAATATCCTTTATTGATTATACTAGATCCACAGAAAATGTAAACCTTTTTTGCTCAATATCGGCACTAAAAATCAGAATTTGTTGCTTTTTCATATGCCAAATATTCATATATTTTATTTAAAAGTTTCTGATTAGCTCCGCCCTTCTTTTGCTCAAGATAATTTCTAAAATCATGAGCAAATTGATCCGGATCTCTAATATAATCATTTAAACGCGGATATAGCATCCCTAAACAAACATTCATCTCACCAATCATTATTGGCAGTTTGCTTGGATCCTGTCTAAAGTAATCCGCTAAGCTAACACAAACTTCACGATAAATTGGACTTTTTTCAAGTAAGTCAGTTTCTTTAGGAATAAATTCTTTTAATTCTCCTAAAATGTAAACTTGAACTTTTTCACTGTATCCAAGTTTTATTAAATCTTCACATAAGGATAAACGCAAAGCAAAATTAGGAGATGGATCCATTAAAATACTTTTTGCCAAATTAGTAAAGTTTTCTGTACTTAAGCAATATAAAAGTAAATAATCTTTTTCTTGAATATATTTAAGTTGTTTAAAATTTTTCATTATTTCTAACTGCTTAATTTGACTAACCGGTTCAATTTTTACTGGTAGCTTTTTTTGCAGTAAGTACTCAAGCTCAGCCGCTTCAATTGCATAATGCTGAAAAGCTAAAATTTTAAGATAAGTATCATATACTCTTTGATTAGAAAAAAGGTCAGGCTCTTCCTTAATCAAAGAATATGCCTGATCTCCCTTCTCTTGGCTTAAATATATTTCACATAGCTCACAAACAATATCTGAATCATGACCTAACCGTAAAGCTTCAAGTAAATATTGCTTAGCTTGCGGTAAATCATTGTGCTTTTTAGCCTCTTTTGCTAAAAGAAGAAAGTTATCTTGACTTGCATGTGACATTAAGCTTTTGCCTTCTTTTGTTCTGAATCTTTTTTATGATGATTTTTTCTAACTGGACGTTTCTCAGAATTATTTTCTTGATTGTTTCGTCTAGCCATTGCACGGTGTCTATTTTGGTTAACTTCCATTACGACTGGTAAAACAACTGGACGACGCCCTGTTTGCTTGTAAAGATATTTTTCAACATCATTACGAACATCTTGCTTTAATTCAGTCCAATCAAATTTCTTGTGTTCAAAGTTATTGTTTACTGCTTCTTTAATTACATCAGCAGCGCCATTCATCAAGGCATGGTTAGCCTTAATGTATACAAATCCTCTAGTTGAAACACGTGGTTCTGAGATGATCTTCTTTTTCTTTCTATCAATAGTAACTGCAGCAATGAAGACACCGTCATCAGATAGAACTTCCCGATCTCTTAAAACGATGTTTCCAACATCCCCGACACCAGAACCGTCAATCATGATATCTTCACCAGGAACAGCATCTGTACGATAGAAACGTCCCTTTTCTAGAGCGTATGCATCCCCATTATGTGGTAAGAAAATATCCTTCTTATTCATACCTGCTTCAATGGCTAAATCTTTATGAATCTCAAGAAGACGGTACTCACCAATAACTGGAATTAAGAACTTAGGCTTAAGTGTATCAATTAACATTTGTAAGTCACGGCCAGTGGCATGTCCACTTGTATGCTTATCTCTACCAAGTTCTTTAACTGTTCCGCCAGCACGATAAATCATATCGCTAGTCTGGGCAACCATAGTTTCAACTGAGTGTGAAGGAGTGGTAGCGATGAAAACTAAATCACCCTTCTTAATCTTAATCATACGGTGACGGTTAGTTGCCATCTTTTGAAGTGACTTAAGTGGTTCACCCATCCGACCAGTTTCTAAGATTACTAATTCATTGTCAGGAATCTTCTTTAAGTCCTTACTGTGAACAAGTAATCCTTTAGGTACGTTTAAGTAACCTAATTTCATTGCTGTATAGACAATCTTACCAGCATCTCTACCTGTCAAGAAAACATGTCTTCCAGTGGCAGCCGCTGCTTGGAAAATCTCTTGAACACGGACGATATTTGATGCTTTTGCTGCAGCAATGATTCGACCATCATAATTCTCAAAAATATTGTAAATATATTTTTCAATACTAGTCTGACGATCATTTGGGAAGTTAGCTTCAGCATTAGTGGAGTCACTAAGAAGTGCGAGGACGCCCTTTTGGGCAATTTCAGATAAACGAACAAAATCAGTTCGATAACCCTTTTTAGCTGATGGATCAAACTTAAAGTCACCAGTGTAGATAATCTCTCCTTCTTTAGTGGAAATATCAATTCCTAAAGAATCTGGAATTGAGTGCGTAGTCTTGAAGAAAGAGACATTTGCATTTTTAAATTCAATTTCTGTATCAGCGTCAATAACATGGAATAAGTCATTTTTACGACGTCTATTTTCACGTTGAACAGCAATCTTAGCCAATTCAATAGTTAATTTTGAACCAAAAACTGGAATATCGTGATCTCTTAAAATATATGGAAGAGCACCGATTGAGTCAGCATGACCATGAGTTAAAAAGATACCTGCAATTTTATCGGCATAATCTTGGAAAAATTGTAGGTCAGGAATAACAACGTCAATTCCTAATAAAGATGAATCAGGATACTTCAAACCCGCATCCATAATAAAAATTTCGTCTTCTACTTGAACAGCGTACATGTTTTTACCATTTTCACGTGCGCCACCCAAGATCATTATCTTAATCTTTTGTGACATTTTTTTGCTTCTTTCTATATTTACTTAAATTATTTATGGATCTTAATGATCAAAACGAAGTTAATCTAATTAATTTTACCATATAATAGTATGAATTTGAAAGGAACAAAAAAGCTACTCTTTAAGGTAAAGAGTAGCTGAGGTTTATGAATTATTAAAATTAACGACGTAAACCTAACTTGTTGATTAATTCACGGTAACGTTGAATATCTTTGTTCTTCAAGTAACGAAGTAAGTTACGACGGTGACCAATCTTCTTAAGCAAACCAACGTATGAGTGGTGGTCTTGCTTGTTAGCCTTTAAGTGGTCGTTCAAGTTATTGATATCACTAGTTAAAAGTGCAATTTGAACTTCTGGAGAACCAGTATCGCCATCGTGACGTGCGTATTCTTTGATTAATTCATCTTTCTTTTCTTTTGAAATAGCCATTAGAAAAATACCTCTCTTTTAAATAATTGCCATTAACAACGTTAACCGTCGGCGGCGGGAAAACAGCGTCAATGGTTCCAACAGATATTAATATTACATGGAAGTTTTTAAAAATGCAAGTCCAAATTACCTTGCACCAACGGCTTGTATTAAGTATAATTAACGAGTAAATCTATTTTATCGAGGTGATTTTGATGCCACAAATTAAATCAGCAATTAAACGTGTTAAGACTAATGCTACTGCTAACAAGCGCAACGCTGCTGAATTAAGTAAATTGAGAACTGCTGTAAGAAAATTCAACGAAGCTGTTGAAAATGACGCAAAAGATGTCCTCGATTTAGAAGTTAAAGCTGCACGTGCTTTAGATAAGGCTGTTTCTAAAGGTCTTATTTCTAAGAACAAAGCTAACCGTGATAAATCACGCTTATCTAAAAAGGCTGCTAACAAGTAATTATTTACTTGACACCTGATATTAGGCAAAATAAAAGCTCGGAGTTTTCCTCCGGGCTTTTTTGTTGTCTAAATTTTTAATAGAAAGAGCTTCAAAAACTCATCCCCATGATAAGTTCCGTTTTTGTAGCCAAAATCAAGTTCAATCGCCTGCTTTAGCAACACTGTTAATTTACTTAATGAGACTTTATTTTCAAGGGCTAATTTTACTCGATACGGATTCACTTTTAATTCTTTAGTAATTTGATCTTTACTCCACCGTCTATTCTGCAAAACTTTAACACAAGTCAAAAATTCAAGTTGAGATTCAAAAATAGCTAGTAGCTGAATTGCACTTGCCCCTTCTCGTAAATGATCCTCTAAACGTTGAGTAGCCTCTTGATATTTTTTATCAAAAGCAGCTGTTAATATTTCAAAAATATTTTCTGAAAGAGAACGATCAATATTTTCATTAATTAGTGTTTCCGTGATCCTTTTATCTTCACCAACAATATTTTTTAATTTTACATAGTTACTTAATGAGACGTCTAGAACTTGGTCACTTCTTTGGATCAATATTTGAAGCGCCATATTAGTAATTTGATATCCTTCTTCTTTACTTATGGCCTTAATTATTCCACTAACTTCATAGGGTTTAAACGTAGTTTCAACCACATTAACATGTTCAAGCAAAAGTTTACTAATCTTTTTTCTACGATCAATTTTTTCATAATTAGCCACAAAAACAACTACATCTTCTAAATCACTCAAATGTTCAATGATTTTAGTTAATTTTTCAACTTGTTTTTTAAACTTTTGTGGTACTTTAGCCATTAAAAAGAAAGGATTCTTCACAACCACAACTTTCTGGTTACTGAATAAAGAAGACTCGGTTAAAGTTGCCATTAATTCATCAAGTCCATCTTCAAGGCAGTCTACAATCACTTGATCAAGTTCAGAAAAAGATTTTTGATTGAGGTAGTTGCGAACCAAATAATCATTAAAAAATGAATCTGGTCCTTGAATCAAAAGATTAGCATTCTTAGGATTAGTCTGTTTAAAAAGAGAGATTAATGTCATTTTGTATTTCCTTTATAAAAAGTCGTAATCTTATCACCTTGAAATGGTGAGTAATTCCAAGTAATTGTACCACTATCTTGCGTATTTAAATATGGAATACCTAAGTCTTTCAATGTTTTTAAAGTTTCTTGATGGGGATGCCCAAAACGATTATTGCGTCCTGAAGAAATAAAGACTAGACGTGGATTTAACTTCTTTAAAAAATCTGGATCGCTAGAAGTTTTACTACCATGATGGCCTAATTTAAAGTAATCAACTTGGAAATTATAGTGGTTTTGTATCTCTTTTTCTCCTTCTCTGCCCAAGTCCCCAGTAAAAAGCCAGCGTTTATTCGCTAACTTAAACGTTATAGATAAAGAATCTTCATTCTTACCTAAGCCTGGTTTAAAAGGATAAACCACGTCAAAGTCGATCCCGCCTTCTCTAACTTTATCCCCTGCAAGAAGTGGCATCAGTTGCACATCATTTAAATGATTACTTATTTTCTTCATAAAAGACTGATTATCAGTCAAACCTCTAGCAAAATATAGATGCTTTACTGGAATTTGATCCAGTAAAGCTTTTAAATCACCGATATGATCTGCATCCTGATGGCTTAAAAAGACTCCATCAAGATGATCAATTCCCTGTGCATATAAAAATGGTATAGTGATCCGATTTAACTGCGGCTCACTTTTTCTTTTTCCAAAATTTAGCTTTCCGCCCGTATCTATTAAATATGTTTTTCTATTTAAGGGCGTCGTAATTAAAATGCTATCCCCCTGTCCTACGTCAATAAAAGAAACTTGTCCCTTAAGTGGAAAATGAATCAAACAGAAAAAGCTAGTATATGCCCCAAGCAAAATTACTCTTAATTTTAATTTCTTTACTTTATTCTTAGGCATAATAATCAAAAACAAAGTCACAGCCAATAAAAATATAGTTTGAAACCAATTTATTTGCCCAAAAGTTATTAATCCCACCTGCTTATCAGCAATAAAATTAGTTAAGTCCGCAATGACTTTAAAAATTGGTTCACTTATTCTGACAATATCTGGTAAACACCAAAATATAAAAATCACAATAAAGGTTAAAGGCAAAAGAATAAAATTAAAAATTGGAACAATCAAGAAATTATAAATGATAGTTAGAAAGTTAATCCGATAAAAATTATGTAATAGAATTGGCGTAATTAATAAATTGAGAACTATATTTTGTTTAATTTTTTTAAAATCTTTGCTTATTTCTAATCCAAAGACTAACAAATAACTTAAAATCGCCCCACTATTTAAAAATAATAGCGGATTAAATAGGAGATGAGTTAACGCTACTATTCCTAATTTATCTCCGCTACTAATCATAATCTTTTTTCTTTTAAAGAATACATTCCAAAAGTAGCTTAAACTTGCTCGCACAAAACCAGCCTGAAAATTAGAAAGTAAGATTTCAATTATTAAAAAAAGAACACAAAAAATCGTTAATTCTTCTTCTGTTCTTTTCATAATTGTTCCAAGCCACATGATCCCTAGAATATATAAACTTACGTGTAGCCCAGAGATACTTAACAAATGGATAATTCCTAAGTCACGATAACTATTGAGTAAAACCTTATTTTCTGGACTAGGATTTTGTGCTAGAACCATTTCACTGGCAAAAAATCTTGTAAACTGGGGCATTTTTTCAAAATAATCGATCAGCCACTTACGTAAAATATGGATCCAATCAAAAATAGTAATTTTCTTAGGATAAAGCTCATAGCTTTCAAGTTTCACTCTCTCCCTTATTTTTTTACTACGATAATACTTTTGGTAGTCAAATTCACCTGGGTTAGTTGCTGGCATAATTTGTTCTACTTTTGCCTTGTAGTTTACTAAATAACATCCCCCAAAGCGATTTAATTCTTTTTCAAGTGACTTGTTTATACTTCCACTAATTAAAACTTTATTCTTTCCAATTCTTCCCTCCCCATAGAAAAATTGGTCACTCACCTTCACCTGATCACTATATATTTGAATTGGTTCTCCAATTTTCGTTTCACTTGTTTGCTGATTAAGTAAAGTTATAAGAGATATTATTCCTAAAAACAAAACCAGTAATTGTCGATACTGAGGAAATTTATAAATGAGCAAGAAGCAGAAAAAAAGTAAGAAAATTATGGCTACAACTCTTTGAGCAAAAGTAGTAGTCTGCAAAATTAGAAAGGTAACTGAAATACAGCCCAAACTAAGTAATAAATAGAATCCGGGAGCATAAAAACTAGAGAGCCAATTGATCTTTAAGCTTTTCAAAAGTCTTTTCACCAATTCCTGTCACTTTAGTTAAATCTTCAATTTGTTTGAAACCTCCATTTTGATCGCGATACGCAATAATTTGTTCTGCTTTCTTCTGACCCACTCCGTTTAATTTTTGTAAATCTTCAACTGTTGCAGAATTTAAATGGACCTGCTCAGAATTTGAACTAGCAGAATCTGAAGCAGATGAGTTAGTAGTTGTATTTCCGACTGCTGGTACATTCTCTATTTTTTCACCAATGTGGGGGACATAAATTTGATCTTGATCCTTTAAAAGAGCTGCTCGATTTATTGCTCTTGTCTCTGCCTTATCGGTTAAGCCGCCACATACTTTTAATAAATCATTTAAGCGTGCCCCATTTTTTAAGGTATAAACTCCACTATGTTTAACAGCTCCAGCAATATCTACAGTTACAGTATTTTGTTTAGATGGACTATTAACGCCAGTAGCAGAAGGAGTATTATTACTTTTATTTTTAGAAAAATCTGTTGATTGGTTCTTATTATTTTCACTTAAAACTTGATTATTATTAACTACCGGCTGATTATTTTTTTGAATAAAATATCCACCAATTAAAATCGTCGCAATAATTCCAATTACTAGTCCTTTCTTTCCTAAGATGAAGTCTTTTATTTTTTCAAAATCCATTTTTATCACCTCATTATTTATTACGAAAAAAAGCAGCAATTTTTTGCTGCTTTTTCTTATTTTTCTAAATAATTTAGTGCATCTTCAAATCGAGCTACGGGTACAATCTTCATTTTAGTATGAATTTTCTTAGCAGTTTTTACCGCTTCTGCATAGTTCGTTTCACTCTTTTTAACTCCCGATGGTTGATCAGTTGGAGCAAAGAAGACTTTCATTCCTTGTCGACTAGCTGCTATTACTTTCTTATCAACGCCGCCAATCATTCCTACTTTTCCTTGATCATCAATCGTCCCAGTCCCTGCTATCTTTTTAGAACTAAGATTTTTTCCGGTAAATAATTGATAACATTCGAGCGTAAACATTAATCCAGCTGAAGGGCCGCCAATATCTTCCGCATCAATTTTTACTGCAGGCTTTGTTACTACCCGCGTATGATCTACAAGTTGAATACCGATTCCGTAACGGTTAGTTCCAGAAAGTTTTACCGTTTCACCGGAGAAAGTTAGGTGTTTTTTTCCTCTAATAACTTCAATTCTTACCTTACTCTTCTTTAAAGAAGAAACATATTTAATTAATTCTTGACTAGAATTGAATTTCTTACCATTTACGCTAACTAATACGTCTCCTACCTTCAACTTATTTTTAAAAGTTGAATTACTCATTATTTCCATTACGTAAACGCCTAAGAACTCTTGACGATGCGGAACATTTGCCTTCTTAGCCGCATAGTAAATAGCATTATTTTGACTAGTTTCCATATAATACTGCTGCATTTGATTATATTCTGCACTAGTCGATGTTCCCATCAATTCATCCTTTGAGTAGCGACTATCTGCTGGCCTCAAAAAACTTGTCAAATAATCAATCATTACCGCCGGTCGTTCGCTTACAGTTACCAAATAAAAATTAGGATTAGCCTTTCTAGTACTTTTTACATATTTACTAATCTGAAAAGCTTCACCAGGAGCTTCAATATAATATTGCGTTGGCCACAGACAAAATACAACTACTATTAAAAATGCTGCTATTCCTAGCAGCCAAAACTTTAATTTTCTATTTTTTTTCATTATTTCTATTCCTCAATTTTTCTTCCAATGCAGCTGCGACTGGCTTTGGAACTAAGGTTGAAACATCCCCACCAAAAAATACAGTTTCTTTAATCATACTAGAAGAAATAAAACTATCTTCTGGGCGAGTAAACAATAAAACTGTATTTAAATCTGGATCTAACGTCTTGTTGATTCCAGCTATATCACGCTCATAGTTAAAATCGGCTGTATTTCGCAATCCACGAACAATTGCGCCTGCACCAAGTTCATGTGCTACTTCCACGGTCAACTCAGCTGGTCGAGCAATAACTTCAACTTTTTCGTTGTTTTCAAAAACTTTTCTCGCCAATTCTAAACGTTCTTTTTCATTAAAAAGATACTTTTTACTAGTATTGGTCATAATTACTACATATAATTTTTCAAACATATGAGATGCACCTTCAATCACCTCAACATGTCCATTAGTTATTGGGTCAAAACTTCCGGGAAAAATCGCCTTTATCATTTTAATCTCTTTCGTAAACCTTTACCTTTGTTCGTCCTAACTGATGATCCTTAATAATTGAAAAGCCAGAAACCTCTGGTAATTCATCATGTTCATCTGTCTCCGCTACAACGAGTGCCTTCTCATTTAATAGGTTATTCTCAAGCAATTTCGTCATAATCTTTACAATTTTTTGTTTAGCATAAGGTGGGTCAAGAAAAACAAGATCAAATTTCTTACCCTCATCCTGCAAAATTTTAATTGCGCGATTATCACTGCACTTTAAGACTCTGAATCTTTCTTCTTCCTTGGTGAGTTCAACATTTTTTTTGATAACCTGGCATGCCTGACCACTAATATCTACTAAAACAGCCTCATCATAGCCACGAGAAACAGCTTCAATTCCTAAGGCACCACTGCCGGCATATAGATCGAGTACTTGGCCGCCATCAAAAAATTGCCCCAAAGAATTAAATAAAGACCCTTTTACTTTATCACTAGTTGGTCGAGTGGCATTACTCTTCAATGTATGTAAATTACGCTTAGCATATTTTCCTGCAATAATTCTCAAACTCGTAAATCCTCGTTTTCTTCTCGTAATTTTTCTGCTTCTTCTTTTAGTTCCCGCATCATTTTTTCCTCGTGTTCAGCAGAGAAATCGAGCTCATCAGTTTTTGATGTTTCCACAGACTGCACATAACTTTTGCTTCTGAGCTCTGCAATTGTCTTAGCTGCGTATTGTGAACTGACATATAAAATCACATACTTATTTTTACGTGAAAAATAAATAATATTACCAAATCTACGCAACTTATACTGATCGCTAATTTGATTCAGCCAAACAATTATCTGCGTACGGGGAGTCATTTTTTCATTTGACTCATCCTTAAAAACCAAACTCAAAGTACACTCCTACTTTCTACTAATGCTTTCTTTTCAGCAGCTGAAATATTTAAGACTAAACCTAAAGCAGCAGTTAGCACAATCATTGATGATCCCCCATAAGAAATAAATGGTAAGGTTACCCCAGTAATTGGCAATAATCCTAAAACTGCTCCTACATTAAAGAGCGTTTCTGTAAAAATCATGGTTACAACCCCGAAACAAACTAAAGCATTAAATTGTGAATCGGCATGAATTCCTACTTCCATAATGCGCCACATTAAAAAGAATAATAAGGTAATAATCACAATGGCGCCAATTACTCCTAACTCTTCAGCGGTAATAGATAAAATGAAATCAGTATATGGTTCAGGTAAGTATCCTCTCTTTTGCATACTATTACCTAATCCAACCCCAAACAAACCACCATTATGAATTGCATAATAGGAGTTTACCAGCTGTGCACCACCTGTTTTTTCTAGCTTAAAGGGATGGGCGAAAGCGAGCAAGCGCTGAAATTGATAGGAATCTTTGATGAATCCTGGGGTCCAAAATAATAAAATTGCCATCAATAAAACAATTCCTAGCAGTAATCCTACTAACCAATAAACGGCTAATCTTGTGGGGATTCCTGAGACACTATACATGACAAAAACAATCATAAATAGAATGGCTGAACCACCAAAGTCAGGCTCTAAAATTACCAAACCAATCATCAAGAATGAAATTACAGTTGGCCCAAATAAATTATGCCAAATTTGTCCCGGAACAAACTTTCCATCTCGTCTCGACAAGACAAAAGCCAAATAAAGAACTAGAGATAATTTAGCTACTTCCACTGGCTGAATATTAATAAATCCTAAATTAATCCAACCAACAGCACCATTAACAGCAGCTTTTCCATGACTAACAATTTTAAGAACGATTAAAAACATTAACATCAAAAATGAAATTCCTAAGTAGGACATAACAAATTTTCTGTTTTTGAATACTCTTAATTTTAAAGCAAAACAAGGAATTCCAAAGGCTATAAATGCTGCCAAGAAATATATAATCTGTCTTTTCATATATACACTCGGTGAAAAACCATTTACTAATAAAATGTCCGAGCTTGCTGAATAAACCATAATAACCCCGATAGTTGACAAAACAAGATATGGGATCAAGATGCTATAGTCTAAGTATCTTAGTTTTTGTCGCACAATATATCTGCCCCTTTAGTTAAATAATCTTTCTTATTATATCACTACCTCTGCATAACAAAAAAAGTAGCTCAATAAATTGAGCTACTTTTAAAAATTAAATAAGAAATAAACTATTTGTTACGTTTCTTATCTGCCTTTTTTCTTTCGTTAGTGTTTAAGATCTTCTTACGTAAACGAATACTTTCTGGAGTTACTTCACAGTATTCATCATCGTTCAAGAATTCAATAGCTTCTTCCAAAGTCATAGTCTTAGGAGTCTTAATTGAAGCTGAGTGGTCCTTACCTGCAGCACGAGTGTTAGTTAAGTTCTTACCCTTAGTTACGTTAACAGCAATATCACGTTCACGTGATGATTGACCAACAATCATACCTTCGTAAACTTCAACACCAGCACCGATGAATAATTCACCACGTTGTTCAACTGATTGAAGTGAGTAAGTTGTTGATTGACCTTGATTGATTGAAACTAAGGCACCGTTACGACGACCTGGTTCCCAGTTCTTAACAACAGGCTTGTATGAATCAAAAGTATGGTTCATAATTCCGTAACCAGCAGTTTGGGACATGAATTCATTGTTGTAACCAATCAAACCACGTGATGGTACTAAGAATTCAAGTCTAGTTTGGCCGTTACCAGTAGATTCCATATTCTTCATTTCACCTTTTCTTTGTGAAAGAGAGTCGATAACAGAACCTACATAAGCATCTGGAGTATCTACTTGAACTGCTTCAAATGGTTCACACATTTGTCCATCAACTTCACGGTAAATAACTTTAGGACGTGAAAGTTGTAATTCGAATCCTTCACGACGAAGTTCTTCAACTAAAATTGACAAGTGTAATTCACCACGACCAGAAACAGTCCAGGCATTTAATTGGTCAGTTGGTTCAACCTTTAAAGAAACATCAGTACGAGTTTGACGAATTAAACGGTCTTCAAGTTTCTTAGGTGTAACTTGATCACCTTCACGACCAGCAAATGGTGAATCGTTTGCAACAAAGTCCATTTGAAGAGTTGGTGGATCAATCTTAAGAAGTGGTAATGCTTCAGGCTTGTCAGCAGAAGCAATAGTTTCACCAACATAAATATCATTAATACCAGAAATAGCAATGATATCACCGGCTTTTGCTTCTTGAATTTCGTTACGCTTCAAACCGAAGTAACCAAATAATTTAGTAACACGGAAGTTTTGAGTTGAACCATCACGTTTCATAACAGTAATGTTGTCACCAACTTTAACTTTTCCGCGGTAAATACGTCCTACACCGATACGACCTACGTAGTCATCCCAATCAAGCATAGTGATTTGGAATTGTAATGGTTCATCAGAATTATCAACTGGAGCAGGAATGTTCTTAACAATAGTATCAAAAATAGGGTCCATTGTTTCTTCTTGCTTAGCTGGGTCTGATTCGTATGAAGAAGTACCGTTTAAAGCAGATGCGTAAACAACTGGGAAATCAAGTTGTTCATCACTAGCACCTAATTCGATGAATAATTCAAGAACTTCATCCAATACTTCCTTTGGACGAGCACCTGGACGGTCAATCTTATTAATAACTACGATTGGCTTAACGCCAGCTTCCAAAGCCTTCTTAAGCACAAAACGAGTTTGTGGCATAGTACCTTCGTAAGCATCAACAAGCAATAAACATCCGTCAACCATGTGCATGATACGTTCTACTTCACCACCGAAGTCAGCGTGTCCTGGTGTATCCAAGATGTTAATAGTAGTATCACCGTACTTAACAGCAGTGTTCTTAGATAAGATAGTAATACCACGTTCACGTTCAATAGCATTGGAGTCCATAGCACGATCTTCTAGATTCATGTGCTCTGGCAATGTATCTGATTGTTTTAACAATTGGTTAACCAAAGTAGTCTTACCGTGGTCAACGTGTGCGATAATGGCAATATTTCTAATATCGTCTCTTCTTTGCAAAAGAAATTCCTCCCCGAACTTCATAAAAAAACTGTGACTCCAGTCACAGCCCTTTTACGCAAAAATAATAATGCAGTTATTGAAGCTTTATATCTCTATAGTTTCGTTTTACAATTCTACTCTAAAAATATAATGTCGTCAACGGAAGTACAAGCTGTGAACTGTTTATTTTTAACAAAAATATTATACCAAAAACTTCGGTCGTTGCCGTCTTTTCTTTCAATTGTTATTATAGTTTATAGCAAATTATTTAATTAAGGAGATATAATTTTGATTTTAATGCATGATATTACGCGCGATGGCAATCCAGTTTTAAGACAAGTTGCTAAGCCTTTAACTTTTCCATTATCCGATGAATACAAAAAATTAGCTGACGACATGATGCAATACTTAATCAACTCCCAAGATCCTAAGATTGCTGAAAAGCATCAATTAAGAGCTGGTGTTGGTTTGGCTGCTCCACAAGTTGGTGAAAGTGTTCAAATGGCTGCTCTTTTAGTTCCAAACGACAAAGGTGAAATCATCTTTAAGGAAGTTTTTGTTAATCCTAAAATTCTTTCTGAATCAGTTAGAAGAACTTGTCTTGCTGAAGGTGAAGGCTGTTTAAGTGTAGACAAAGACATTGAAGGATATGTTCCTCGTCCTGATAAATTAAAAATTCGTTACTATACAGTAGATGGTGAAGAAAAAACTATTCGCTTAAAAGACTATCCAGCAATCGTTGCTTCCCACGAAATTGATCACTTAAATGGTCATTTATTCTATGATCGCATCAATAAGCAAAATCCTTTTGAATTAGCAGAAGATACAATCGTAATTTCTTAAAATTAAACTTTTAATTTTCTACTAGGCGTTAGAGCAAGATGTTCTATCGCCTTTTTCCATACTATATATGAAGTAAATTGGTATACTTAAAAGCAAGTTTATGATAAAATTTTAATAGCTATGAATTTCTGCAAGTTTATGCAGAAGTTTTTTTGAACGTTTTAAATATAAGGAGATTATAAGAAATGATCTACAAAGTTTTATACCAAAAAGACCAGATCGTTAATCCAAGAAGAGAAACTACTAAGACTCTTTTTTTAGAAGCAGATAATGTAGTTGCAGCAAGAACTATGGTTGAGGATAATACCCCCTACAACATTGAACTCATCCAAGAATTAACTGGAAACTCCCTTGCTTACGAAAAGCAAAGCCCAGATTTCAAACTGACAACTTTTGATTCTAAGGATAACTAACGACCTTGAAATTAAAGAATAACGAAGTCGGCGTTTACGCTATAGGGGGTCTAGGCGAAATCGGCCGTAATATGTACTGCGTTGAGTACCAAGATGAAATTATCATCATGGACTGCGGTATCAAATTCCCTGAAGACGATATGATGGGAATTAATTATGTTATCTCAGACTATTCCTACTTAGTTAAGAATAGAAAAAAAATCAAAGCATTAGTTGTTACGCACGGACATGAAGACCATATCGGGGGAATTCCTTACCTTTTAAAGAAAATTCCTGAAATTCCTGTCTATGCTACTCCATTTGCTTTAGCCTTAATTCGAGGAAAACTTGATGAACATGGAATTTTAAACTCTAGTGAACTTCATGAAGAACATGAAGATACTGTTTTAAAATTTGATAAGTTATCAGTAAGTTTCTTCAGAACAACTCACTCAATTCCTGATACTCTAGGAATTGCAGTTCATACTCCTGAAGGAGCCGTTCTATTTACTGGAGACTTTAAATTTGACTTAACTCCAGTTATGAATCAACCAGCTCCTGATTTCCAAGAGATGGCTAAACTCGGAAAAGAAGGCGTCTTAGCACTTTTATCTGACTCCACTAATGCAGAGGTTCCTACATTTACAAAGTCAGAAAGATTTGTTGCTCATTCATTACACGACATCATTACTGGAATTAAAGGCAGAATTATTTTTGCCACTTTTGCTTCCAATCTTTACCGTGTATCAACTGCGATCAAAGCTGCTGTTGATACCGGAAGAAAAGTAGCTATCTTTGGTCGTTCAATGGAAAATGGGGTTCAAAATGGTATTGATCTTGGCTACTTAGATATTCCTGAAGGAACCTTAGTTGATGCTAATGAAATTAACCATACTCCACCTGAAAAGGCAATGATCTTATGTACTGGTTCTCAAGGTGAACCTCTTGCTGCTCTTTCAAGAATTGCAGATGGAACTCACCGTCAGATTTCACTACAACCAGGCGACACAGTCATCTTTTCTTCTAATCCAATTCCAGGTAACACTACTAGCGTTAACCACCTAATTAATAAGTTAACTGAAGCTGGTGCTAATGTTGTTCATGGTAAGATTCATAATGTCCATACTTCTGGACACGCTGGACAAGAAGAACAAAAAATGATGATTGAGTTAACTAAACCTGAATACTTCATTCCAGTTCATGGTGAATATAGAATGCAAGTAGTTCATACGGAAACTGCTCAATCTACTGGTATGCCTAAAGATCATACTTTTGTTCTTAAAAATGGGGATGTCCTTGCTTTGACGAGAGATTCTTCTAGAATTGCTGGTCACATTAATATACCAGATGTCTTTGTTGATACTTCTGGTAGCGATGATGTTGGTAATATCGTTGTTCGTGACCGCCAAATCTTGGCTGAGGAAGGGCTTGTAGTAGTAGTAGCAACTGTTGACTACAAACACCAACGCGTTCTTGCAGGTCCAGACATTTTGAGTCGTGGTTTTGTCTACATGCGTGAATCAACAGAATTGATTAGTCAAGCTCAGAAACATGTCTACCATGTTCTTAAGACAGAAATGGCGAAAGATCCACAACCAAAAGAAAATGAAATTAGAAAGGCAATTATTGAGAATCTTCAAGATTTCCTATATTCAAAGACTGAAAGAAGACCAATGATTCTGCCAATGCTAATTGAAAAGAAATAAAGTAAGCCCCATCTCGGGGCTTATTTTTATATTACATAGGCAAAAAATAATGAAAAAGATTCATTTACTGGTAAATCTAAAATCAGGGAGCAATAGAGGCGAAAAAGCTCTCAAGCAAATTGAAACTGTACTTAAAAATGAAAAAATGGACTATGACATTCATATCTCCAATTATCCGGGACAATTGGTTCCAATTGCAACCAAGGTAGCCAATGAGATTAGTTCTAGAAATGAATATGTTATTGTAGTCGGTGGCGATGGTTCTCTAAACCAAGCTTTAAATGGTGTTAAAAATTCAGAGCAGCCTAACACTCCCCTTGCCTACTTCCCAGCAGGCACTGGAAATGATTTTGCTAGAGCAGCTAAACTTGAAACAGATCCTCTAAAATTGATTAGACATCTAAAGAATAATCCGACCGTTACTAAAGTAGATTGCGGAAACTACCATGATCTAATTAACGGTGAGACAAGATACTTTGTTAACAATTTAGGAATTGGTTTTGATGCTTATGTAGTTAATAAAACGAACCACTCAAAACTAAAAACTAAATTTAATAAAATTAATATAGGTAACTTAACTTACGGAATTAATATTGTTCAAGCGCTCAAGGGACAAGACAATTTTAAGGTCAGAGTTTCAAACAATGGTCATACCTCTTACTATGAACACGCCTATTTAGTTACTACTACTAACCATCCCTACTTCGGTGGCGGCGTACCAATCTTACCGATTGCTAGCATTCACAATCATCACTTAGATATTGCAATTGTAGAAAAGCCAAACTTAGTAAAATTTATTTATCTATTTTCTAAGTTGCTAATTAATGGATCACACATGAAAAGTAACCAATTTCATTATTTTGAATCATCTGCAATTGAAGTTAAAACTGATGATCCTGAGTATGGTCAGTTAGATGGAGAAGAATTATCAAAAAGAAAGTTTCATCTAAAATTTGAAGTGGATCATTTTGATCTTTTGCAATAAACGACAAATAGCCAGCTCATAATGAGCTGGCTATTTTGCTATCTTTTTTCTTCTAATCTAATATCTTCCATTCCAATCATTGGATCAATCTGTCCAGAATAAATTAGCTCAGGAGTCAAAATATAATTTTCTGGCTCAACATTTTCTTCTTTAAGTTCAGCTTTGTTTTTTTCTTGTTCCGCATTTACATTTGAAGTATTTTCAACTTCTTTTAGACCTAACTCATGCCTAATTTTAGCTGCTAACTCAGTCTTACGGTCATTACCTGGAGTACGCAATGCCATAATATACGCCTTTTTTTCTCCTACCATAACTAAGTTTTTTTCGGCACGAGTAATGGCGGTATATAACAAATTCCGCCTCAACATCATATAATTTTGCATCGTAAGATTTAAAATTACTAACGGAAATTCTGATCCTTGGGACTTATGGATGGTAATGGCATACGCACGGGTAATATCATTTAAGTCTTTAATACCAAATTCTATTTCACGACCGTCAAAATCAGCAATTAATATTTTGGCTTTATCATCAGGATTAAGGCCAATAATTTTACCAATTTGACCATTATAAATATCTTTTTCTGGATTATTTTGTAATTGTAGGATTCGGTCCCCGATTCTAAAACTTTCATTGTGAGCTTCAATTACTTTAGTTTTTGCTGATAGTGGATTCATCACATCCTGCAAAATATCATTCAAGTGAGTAATTCCACCTTGACCGTTGTACATCGCTCCCAGAACTTGAATATCATCCTTTTTGAAACCACGTTTAATAGCCAAATTTACGATTTGATCGATTGCATCCCCCACCAAGCTTGGTTGACATGGAATAAAGGAGTAATTTTTAGTTTTATTAAAAATAGTCTCTTCTGCTTCTTCATCATTAATTGCATGGGCCAACTTAATAATTGAGGAGTCTTCTCCCTGTCTATGAATTACTTGCAACTTTGTAGTTGGAAATGCCCCTGAACTTATTAAATCGCTGAAAATATTACCCGCTCCAACTGAAGGAAGCTGATCTTTGTCCCCCACAAAAACTATCCTCTTTGTTGAATTAATACCGGATAAAAGCTGTTTAAAGAGAAACATATCAACCATCGACATTTCATCAATAATTAAGATCTCACCGTTTAATTCGTTTACATCAGTCGCTTCATTTTCACCGATGCCTAACCCTAATAAACGGTGAATGGTTTTCGCTGAAATATCTGTAACCTCACTCATTCGCTTGGCAGCTCGACCCGTTGGTGCAGCAAGTAAAAATGGTGGATCATCGCTATACAAAGCTGCACTTGGAATTTCCGCAAGTTCCTTTAAACACATTAAAATTCCATTAATAATTGTCGTTTTACCAGTACCAGGACCACCAGTAAGAATTGAAATTGGATTATTTAACGCATTTTTAATTGCATTTTTTTGAGTATCATCATATTCAATTTCAAGTGTTTCTTCGACATGCTTTATTGCTTTTTCAATATCGCTATCATCAAATTCTTCTTTTTCGACTTGATTATTAACTACATGTTTTAATTCAGTGGCTATATCAAGTTCAGTTTGAAAAATTGTCTGCAAAGCTGCCTTATCACCTGAAACAACAACTTTTCCTTGCCTTTGAAGTTCATTAACACTATTAGCAAGCTCATCATAAGAGGTAGATTGAACTAAATCATAAGCCTGTGTTAATAATTCATCAAGTGCAACATAAGTATCTCCCAAGGTATTAAGAGCAGTCTGTAAAATACTTAGAAGTGCTCCCCTAACTCTCCTAGGATCATTTAGTTCAATTCCTAGCAGCTGTCCCATATTGTCTGCAGTTTTAAAACCAAAGCCGCGAACTTCACCAAGAGCTTGATAAGGGTCTTCCTCTAATTTCTTCAAGGAATCACCATGATATACTTTATAAATATTACCAGCTACTTTTTTGTTAATCCCATATCTAGCCAGCTTAATCACAATCTCTGAAAAAGAATCCATCTGATTAATTCCAGATAATAAGCTATCTTTTTGCTTTTGAGTTAAATCAAGATTGTCAATTTCAGTTGGATTTGACTTAATCAAATCTAACGCATTGGTTCCTAAACTATCAATGATCTTTTCAGCAGCCCTCTTACCGATTCCAGGAAACTTATCAGAACTAAGGTATTTAGCTAAACTACCCTCTTCATGAGGCAAAACTGGTTCATAAGACCTTATACGAAATTGTTTACCAAATTTTTCGTGTACGACAATATTACCGGTAAATTTATAAGTTGATCCAATTTGGATATCCCCAAAATTTCCAGTTACTCGGATATTATCACGATCGTAATCAGGTAATTTACTGATTAAATCTACATCAATAATCTTGAAAAGATCTTGATTGTTTTCAAAAACAATTCCATTTATTCGTCCAGTAAAACTAGTTTCTGCCATTTTTACCTCTAATCAATTTTGCTACCGCATTATATTGCTTTTGTGCTTGAGCAAAATATTTGGGATCTTGATTTTTTGATAATTTAAAATATTTTTCTGCTTCATCAGGATTAGTATCAAATAAAGTTAACCCCAATAAAAAATTAACTTTTGCATTTCTTTGGTCTTCTGAAATTTTATTATAAGTTTGATTTGCAGATTTTAAATCACCCAAACTAAGCCAAATATCACCAATTAATTCTAAAGTTCGCTCATCCTGATTCTTTAAAGTTAAGGCATAGGCTAGTGCCTTTTGATACTGCCCTAATTTCATAAAGATCAAAGCTTTTTGATACATTGTCTCTTCATCATCTGCAATGGAGTTAAGCAACGTAAGCGACTTGGCAAAATCTCCTTGCATGTAGTAGCAGACAGCAATGTTATAGGTTAGATCTTCAGGATGCTTAACAAGGCCACGAGCTTTTTCTAACAGTTCTAGCGCCTGATCAGCAGCATTTTGTTCAATTAAATAAGTTGAAAGCTGCAAATAATTCTCAATATCCTGGGGATGTTTGTTTATCTTTTCAATTAATAAATGTATAGCTTTATCTACGTTGCCAGTATCATATAAGTTGGCTATCTTTTTATCCATTTTAAATTGTATCCCTACTAGTAATTTTTCGATCTAGGTAGCTTGTTTCATTCCACGCTACTTCATCAAAAGTCTTTCCATTATCTTCCGTATCAAGAATTGTAAGACTTGTATTAGTTAAGCCGCCACGCTTTCTAATATCGGCAATATCGTACCCCTCTAGAGTTCTAATTAAGGCACACAAAGCAGCTCCATGACTTACTAATAATACTTTATCATCCTTGTTAGGATATCTTTTTACAATATCAGCAATCAATTTCTTTCCACGTTTTATCATATGGTCAAAATTTTCACCATGGAAAGTTGATGGATCATAACGATCAGGAAAATACCGAAATGCTTTTATTTGATCTGGATATTTACTTTCAGCATCAACAAATTTCATTCCTTCCAGATCCCCTAAATTGAACTCCTTTAAACGGTCGTCAATAATGACTGGGACAGTAATTCCCATATCATCTCTAAGCATTACTGCAGTTGTTAATGCGCGCTGTAAAGGACTAGAATAAAAAGCTCTAAACTTTGTTCCTTTTAAGTATCCAGCTAATTTTTTGATATCTTCGTAACTTTCAGGCAAAAGAGGTGAATTACCACTACCACCTTGATAGCGTCCTTCTAAGTTCCATTTTGTTTTTCCATGTCTTACAAAATATAATTGCATAATTTGCTTTTCCCTCCACTTTTATTACTATTATAAGTTTTAAGAGGAGAAAATAACAGTTTATAAAAATAAAAAAGAAGCCTCAAAAGAGACTTCTTCTAAACTATACTAGTTGTAATTGCTTTTCATTTTGGTATGCACGGTCAATTGTAGCTCCACCTAAGCACTCTTCACCATTGTAGAACACAATAGCTTGTCCAGGAGTAACAGCACGTGCTGGCTCATCAAACTCAACATGAACTGTATTATCCTTTGCACGGTAGTGCATAGTTACACCAACATCAGGTTGGCGGTATCTAAACTTAGCAGTACACTTCAAATCAACGTCGTGATCTGGTTGGCCTGTAAAGAATGATACACCGCTTGCATCTAAGCTAGTAGCATATAAAAGCTTACTGTCATAACCTTGTTCAACAATTAGCTCGTTCTTCTTTAGGTCCTTACCTACTACAAACCATGGATCAGTTGATTCCTTAGTTGAACCTAAACCAAGGCCGGATCTTTGACCAATAGTGTAGTACATTAAACCAGCGTGCTCACCAACAACTTTTCCATCTGGAGTAACCATTTTTCCTGATTGAGCTGGTAAAAATTCACTCAAGAATTTTTTAAAGTTACGTTCACCAATGAAACAAATTCCTGTCGAATCTTTCTTTTTAGCAGTTGCTAATCCTGAAGCAATAGCAATTTCACGTACTTGTGGCTTAGTTAAATTAGCAAGTGGGAAAATTACCTTCTTCAATTGATCTTGTGAAAGTTGGCTTAAAAAGTAAGTTTGATCCTTATTGCCATCCTTTGGACGCATCATATGAACAACACCGTTGTCGTCAACTCTGGTTGCTGCATAGTGACCCATTGCAATATAATCCGCATCTAAATCCATTGCGAAATCTAAGAAAGATTTAAATTTTATTTCTTTATTACACATTACATCAGGATTTGGAGTTCTGCCCTTTTTATATTCATCCAAGAAATATTCAAATACGCGCTCCCAGTAATCCTTTTCAAAGTTAATAGAATAGTAAGGAATACCGATTTCATCTGCAACTTTTTTTACATCTTCGTAATCCTCAGTTGCCGTACAAACTCCGGAATCATCAGTATCATCCCAATTCTTCATGAAGACGCCGACAACATCAAAGCCTTGTTGTTTGAGTAAAAGTGCAGAAACTGAAGAATCAACTCCACCACTCATACCAACAACGACTCTAATTTTGCTGTTATCTACCATTTTATCTTTTTCTCCTTTTAGCAAGGTGCAATAATTTGGCGATCTTCAAGATCCTTTAAAATGAAGTTAAGCAGTTCAACCATTGGCGCTAGTTGTTTATTCTTAAAAATATTAACCTTTTGCAAACCATTAGTATCTGTAACTACCATTGTTAAATGATCTAAATCTTCATTAATTGTTAGCTTTAATTGACAGGTAGCATTATAAGGGGACTCATTATATAAGGGATGCTTATACATAAAATTACCTCTTTTAGTTTTTGTGAAACCTGCATCAATCAATGCATAACGCTTAATTTCAGGATTAATCGTAAATTTACGATTATCGCCGTTAATAATTACTGTATTTGCCATAAAAATATCACTCTCAATATTATTATCTTATTTTTTGTAAGTGTCAAGTATATGATTTTACTATTATTATACCTTAAGACAAATTCTCAAAAAAATAATTTTACTATTTATCTAGACGCTTGCACATCTTAACTAAATCTGCTGCAAATTCTTGAATTTCTTCTTCAGTATTAAATCTACCAAAGCTAATTCTAATTGATTCCTCAATTCTTGGTGAATCTTCCCCATACATTGCCTGTAAGACATGTGAAGGAGTAAGAGAACCTGC
>OFHM01000242.1_pt1 | contig 50515 bp, 47 predicted proteins | sample 1521311 | NCBI WGS metagenome assembly OFHM01 (sample SAMEA3504083, study PRJEB24116) | mouse gut metagenome | biome: mouse gut; feature: mouse-associated habitat; material: faeces | place: Denmark | collected 2011 | reverse complement strand
ATTGTGAGCTATATAAATATGTATTGTACTATTTGGAAGTGCGCCAGGTGTTTCTCGACCCGGAGATTTCGTTAAAGAAACTGAGTGGAATGATTGAAACGAACCAGACCTACCTGTCCAACGTGGTGAACCGCTATTTCGGCTGCCACCTGAAGGATTTGCTGAACAAGTACCGCGTGGAATATGCCAAGGAACTGCTCCGGTCGGACATATATACGCTAGAGGAGCTGCCCCGGCGTTGCGGATTCCTGTCACGAAGCACATTCTACGCAGCTTTTAAGAAGATGACGGGCGCCTCTCCAAAAAAATATATGAAACATGAACAGAGGGCACAGCTCTCGGAAACTATAGAATATGTATAACCAATTTTAGTTTTTTAAATTTATAAATTTAAAGTTTTTCTATTATGAACAAAAAGTTTTTAAGTGCAATCCTGTTCGGAGCCTTAATGGTTTCGTCAACAGGAACATTTGTGTCTTGTAAAGACTATGATGATGACATCAAGGACTTACAGGAACAAATTAATTCTAACAAGGATGCGATTGCAGCTTTGCAGAAACTGGTGGGAGAAGGAAAATGGGTGACCAATATCTCTTCTATTGAAAACGGTTTCTCTGTAACCATGAGCGACGGTACTACCACCTCTATTACAGGCATCAAGGGTGCAGACGGAAAGAACGGTACTGAATGGACTATCGGCGAAGACGGTTTCTGGTATAAGGACGGCGAAAAGACCGCTTCTCAGGCTGTTGCCAAAGACGGAGAGGATGGCAAGGCAGGCGCAACTGCTCCTTCTCCTAAAATCAGTGCTGACGGTTTCTGGGTAGTTTACGAATGGGATGCCGCCAAAGGCGAATTCGTAGAAAAGACGACTGAAATCTCTGCTCAGGGTACTGGTGCTTATGTTGTGAAGAAAGACGGTGTTTACGTTCTGCATATCGCTGACGAAACAGGTGCATTCCAGGATGTTACTTTGCCCGCTACTTCTGACTCATTCGTAGTAGAAGCTCTGGCTCCTATCGTTAATGTTAAATTCCAAACTGCAAAGTGGCAACCTGCTGCAAAGAATACTACAGAAAAAGCAAAGAAGGCATATAAGGCATTGACTGAGAAATTCACTGACCTTACCGGTATTGCTGCAAATGCTACAGTAAAACAAGGTGGCGAATTGCCGATATTGGTAAATCCCGCAAATGTAGAATTGACAGATAAGTTTGATTTCTCTTTGCAACTGGCTAAAGGAAAAGTTCTTGATATTGCATTGTCTAACCCTGTCAAAGGTATTGCAGACGACTGGAAAGTAAAAAATGGTGTTATGTCTAGAGCCGCTAAAACGGAAGATTGCTTGTGGACATTGGACGTAGAACCTGCATACGATGAAAAGGATAAAAAATATGCAACTACTGAGAGTGAAGAAGCATCTCTAGTTATAGAAAATGAAAAGGGTACAGTTGTCAAGACTGCTTTTGCATATAATGTTTCTGCAAACGAAGTGAAAGCTGACGTTACTGTACAAGCTGGAACTGTAACTTATGCTCCTACTATTGATTTGACAGCTGTTGATGCTAAGACTGAGAAAGCCGGTATCATCTATGCAAATGAATACAAAGGTAAGGCTATTGTAAAACTTCGTGACCAGTTGAATATTGAACAATATGGTTTGTCTTTGGACGGAAATGTATTGACTATTGCCAATATGCCCGCCAATGTATCTAGTATTACTGTTAAATTGAATGTTATAGCACTTGGTCTGAATGGTTCAGCTATTGATCAGGATATTGATGTAACTGTTAATCAGGATATTCAAGTAGCCGGTGGTTTGGAAGACAAGAATGTAACATTATCTACTGAAAAAGTTGGTGCAGCTTATACACAGAATATCCTTTGGAATGTCGCTGACTTCCAGTTTACTACTGCAACTCAGAAAAATGCATTCTTCAAAGCTGCTAAGACTATGCAGGTTTATCTGTTGGATGAAAATGGTGAAAAGCCTGAAACAGCAACATATACTTATTCTACTAAGGACAGTAATCTTAATCAGTATAAGAGTGACGGCAAAGCAACAGCTACATCATACAGTGACTTTGCTAAGTTTGGCTTTAGCTTGGATGCTGCAACATATATACCTGGAACTTATGCAATTGAATTTGAAGCAAAAGATGGTGCTACAACTATTGTGAAGTCTGAAGCTACCATGATTGTTTCTAATCCGAAAGCAGAAGACATCTTCAAGTTAGTACCTGACTTTACTACAGCCGGTGTATTGCAGGTTATCGGTGACTATGCAAGCGTACCTAATAAGGTAGTTTACAATCTGGGAGACGGTATCTTGGTTCCTGATTTCGCTGATAACACTTCAGTAACTTATATCGACTTGGATCACAAAGCTTGGGTAGATGCTATGGGTGCTAATACTGAAATGGGTGCAGAAGACTGGATTACTAATAACCAGTTGAATGTATACCAGAATGCTTGGAAGGGTGCTAATACTCCTGATAACCAATATATGCTGAACAAGGACCGCAATATCCGCGCTACTTATAAATTGTATGGCAATGCTGAAAACACTATTAACTATGACTTCAAGGTTATCGTTAAGAGTTCAGTTTATACAAAAGACGGTTCTAACGTAACTGTAAAAGCTATTACCGGTAACTTCGGTAAAACAGTTGATATGACTTCTAATATCTCTGCTGTTTATGCTTTGGGTATCAACAAGGGTAAGGCTCTGACATTATTCGGAAACGCAGGCGGTTCTACTCAGAAAGACGTTACTGACTATAACGCTCCTGAGAAAGATGCTGCCGGAAAGTATGTAGTGGATGCTAATGCTACTCCTATCGAAATTGCGAAGGCTGACTTGATCAAGTTCGGTATGACTGTTGATGCTTATACCGCATTGAAAGACGAGAAGTTCTTCTTGACTGTTGCAAACAATGATGTAACAGTAGGAAGCGAGACCAGCACTTTGATGGGCTGGGAAACTATCATGACTGAGGTTAACAAGTATTATACTTATAACAACGGAGTATGGGGTGACAAGTCAGGTTTGACAGCAGACGAGAAAGCTGCAAGAGACGCCAGTGCTGAAGTTGCTTTGTTCAAAGCTTATAATGCTAAGTTAGCATACGCTACCAAGAAAGAAACAGTAACAACTGATGAAAAGAAAGCTTCAGATGAAATCAAGTCTGTAGAATTTGCATGGGACGATGCTAAATTGGCTGATAAATTTGTATCAAGTGTAGCTACTGACGGTGCTATTGCTGATGGTAAGTTTACAGCTAAAGCAGAAAGTGACATCAAAGCATCTGATTTGGTTAATGGTAAAGCTGAACTGAAAGTAAACATGAAGGTTACAGATAAGTGGGGTATGGTAATGACCAAGACTTATACTGTCACTCTGACAAAAAAATAATCAACCTATAAAGTAAAAGCTCGCTTCCCCTTCGTGAGAAGCAGCTTCTACCCAAAGTAGAAATTATAAACTCTTTCAAGCGGGGAAAGAAAACACTTCCTATCAACGGAGTGGTTCTTTCCCCGCTTTCTTATATATTACTGATTATAAATGCTTTCATACTAAAAAAGATAGTATATCTATTTAAATATCTCAGCAAAGAAATGGAATGCTTAACTATTCTTTTGTAAGCATGAAATAGGTATTTAATCAAGAAAAGACGAGTGAAAAACATGAAACAATTAAATAAAAAACGCATACTGGTTAAAATACTGGAAGAACTATCGACGGAGATGAGATTTGAAGTACAATTCCTATCAGAAGATTGGATTACTATAATAAAGAGGCAAAATAAAGTTGGCTACATTTATGGATATGAATGGGGAATCAATTCATCAACAGCCCAATTGCTAGCCAAAGATAAAGAAGCAACTTATGAAATACTATCACGCAACCATATCAATGCAATAGAACATAAATTATTTTTCAATTACAATTGGCAAGCCAAATATATAGGACAGAAGGGATGCTGGGCTGAAATAATGAAATATGTTCAGAAGTGCCAATCAGACGGTAATTATAGGATAGTATGTAAGCCCAATAAAGGTACCGGAGGTAATGATGTCAGTCGAATATCCAATCAATGGGAGCTGGAAAGTACAGTCCAGAAAATGTTTAGCAAATATCATGATCTTTGCTTGTGCCCTTTTTATAATATAGAAAATGAATATAGGGTTATATTTCTAAACGGAAAGAGTTTATTGTTATATGCAAAAGAAAGGCCTTATATTGTAGGTAATGGTAAAGATACTTTAGCAACTTTGGTAATTGCAAAGTATAAAGAACAAGGACTTTCATATTTAAATGATTTGCTTGAAAAACTTGAACTAATTGTACCGAAAGGCGAGAAAGTTGTCATGTCATGGAAACATAATTTAGGTAACGGAGCGAATGCAATAATAATAGAAGATGAATCTTTGAAAGCTAAATTGGCAGAGTTTGTGAAATTAGCCGCTGATGCACTAGACATAAAATTTGCATCTATTGATATTGTGGTATCCAATGGAACATATTATATTATGGAAGTGAACTCAGGAATAATGATTGAAAACTTTGCAGCGCAACAGCCGAATGGTAGATATAATTATTATGAGATAACAAAAGATATTTATAGATTGGCGGTAACAACATTGCTTGAACAATAAAAATAACCTTAAGTATGGACAATGAAGATATAGCTCACCTTATAGCAAGATTAGCTCCTCAGATAGGAGCTAGTATCATTATGGAGCCTGTATATCAAAGGTTTGGAATGATTATTTTTCAGAATGGCAAACGTGTATTCTTTAAACACAACCAACTTAATATCAATATGGCAAATACAGTTGCTGTTACTACTAATAAATTTGAAACCAATAATTTCTTATCACAATTAGGTTATAACGTACCCATCGGTAAGAGTTTTTCTAACCATCCATATGATGAAAAGTATGGCCGCGGAATAAAAGATGGATGTTTATATGCACAAGAATTAGGTTTTCCTGTCATTTTGAAACCCAATAATAAAAGTCAAGGAACTTTAGTCTGTAAAGTTAGCAATGTGAAGGAATTCTATGATATAGCTACAAAAATTGTAAAAAAGAGAAAAGACTTTTTATTGGTAGAAAAGTTTTATTCTAATTATGCGGATTACAGAATAGTTGTATTGGATGGACGTGTTCTTTCAGCCTATCAGCGTATTCCTTTGACTGTTACAGGTGATGGAAAGAAAAACATTTTAGAGTTATTGAAAGAAAAGCAGAAGCATTTTAAAGAAATAGGAAGACCTGTTAAAGAAATTGATTTAAATGATTTTAGAATGATAAACCATTTAAAAAATGAAGGCAAAGACTTGAATTATGTTCCATCGGAAAAAGAAAATGTGGTGCTTTTAGATAATGCAAACTTATCTTCGGGTGGTACTGCTTTAGAATTGACAGATGAAATGGCAGAAGAGTATCGTAAGTTAGCTATTTCTATAGCCCATGACATGAATTTAGAATTATGTGGCATTGACATCTTAACTCCAACAATTAAAAAGTGGTGCAAAAATTATATAGTTCTGGAAATCAATAGTGCACCCGGATTAGATAATTATGCCTTCATTGGTGATAAACAGAAAAAATATGTAGACTCAATCTATTTGCAAATTCTGAGATATATTGAATCTCGAAACTAAAAAATCATAGTCGCTCCTAATTGAAGGGAATATACCAGCCTAAGGTTCTAGGATTGTATAACCTTTCCCGAAATATCCTTGGACATGAAGCATGTAAACGTCTCTGCGATTCTATATTGCCGTTCTTTTTTTAGTTCTCATATCTTTGCAATGTATAAAAACGAAGCATTATGGATTTAAAAGAAAACAGATTTGGAAGCACTTGGAAACGTTTCCTTGAAGTATTAAAAGTAGACTACCATTGTTCTTTAGCGGATGTCTGCCGCGAGCGGCATACGACTTTCGGAGGTATGAGTTCGTGGATGTCCAGACATGGCTATAGCGTCAAACAAGCCAGGGAAGATGTGGTCCGTGATTATTATGGGGGCGTTGAACCCTCCCTGCAGAGAACTTCCTCTCCCGGGTTCACTCAAATATCACCCTCCATGTTGCCGGAAGAGGAGTTTGGCCTTGCCGGGGTCACAATCACCTTTAATAGCGGGAGCACCGTTTCAATCAAACGGGCCACACTCGGGGGTGTCATTAAAATGTTGCGTGATTACAAAAGAAAGGAGGGGGATTTATGTATTCTCTGACATCAGCCAACCGGTACTATCTGTACCAGGGCTTTGTCCGTATGAGCCTCGGAATTGACGGTTTATTCAAAATTATACGCTCGCAAATGAAGGGCCTGTCTCTCATTTCCGAAGATATCTTTTTGTTCTTCGGCAGCCATAAGGGGGCCGAACGGGGCACCATACTCTACACGATAGCACTCACTTGCAGGATGCATAAAGTGAATCTGTTTGACTATCTCACCGATGTGATAAACAGAACTGCCGGATGGCAACCGAACACACCACTTGAAAAATATAGGGAACTGCTTCCCGACAGATGGAGAAAGGCTGATGAGTGAAAAAGAAAACTCATCAGCCTTTTTTGGATGGCACACAGAATCGCGGAGACACTTACGATATTGCAATAAATATTACTACTATTTATTGTCTTTCTTAGGTTTCAAAGTCACCACAATGACGACTGGATTGTCGTCCTCTTTTATATTTTTCAACAACCCATCCAATTCCTTTTTCCTCTCAGGCAAAAGACCGGTTGAATGACGCTTTTCTTTATCTTGCAGGAGTCCACCGACATAATAGACCATCAGTAAATGATTGTCATCACTTGTCCATGCAGGATGGATATCATAGCCACCGGCCAGATTGTCTTTAATAGTAACATTAGTAAAGGTTTTCTTCTCTTTATCATATATTCCCAAACGAGAAATATTCTTCATTCCATAACTGACAAACAAATATTGATTTGTTTCCTTAGCCCAATAGACCGATAAGAACTGAAATCTTTTCTTTGGATCAACTTCATCAGCCGATACGTCAATATCTTTACCGGAACAATCGAATTTATAAGCTAACTGACGTTTTTTAGGTGAGATAATCTTAAATATCACATTCTCCAATGCCGGTTTATAGAACAAACTATTATCATAATTATACATGAAGTCACGGGAAGTCAAAATCATACCGTATTTTTTGTTCTCCTCTAAATGGCCGCGCCACTTACTTACTGTTTTGCCACTCTGACTGTCGACCATATATAACTGTATCGGATTCGCCTTGTCAGCATAATAAATGTCATTACTATACAAAATATGATTCTCGTCGAACAATCCGGCTGCTCCCATATTTAATTGGGGTGTAGGAATACTCTTCACAAACTTTCCATCAAATCCATAACAAGTCAAGGTAGTCCAGTTCTGAACATATAATAACTTGTTTTTCCAATCGCCAAAAGCAAATAAGCCCTGCAAATATTCTTCCGGGCCCTGACCTTTATTTCCAATTTTATTGAGAAACTTTCCATTCTTATCAAAATGGAAAATGCCACTTGTAATAATATCTTCACCTGTATACTGCATGATGTAGAACTCATTATTCATTAGACAATCATCGGTCGTCTCCAAAGGCACATACCTGATATCCGAAGCCAACTCGCTTAGCATTATCTCTTTAGGAGATTCACTGATGGCTTTTGCCAAATTAATAATCACAGGTTTTTGAGCTGAAACCGACAAAGCACAACACAAGCATAAGAAAGAAAACAGATACTTCATATTCATTTTATATTAGATTAATAATGTCCTTCATTTTAATTCCGCTATCGATTGTAAAAGCACGTCAATCATTAGCTCACCATTTTCTACTGCATAATCGGATACACATACTTTTTGTTTTTCATAACCGGCTGCCGAAATATAAACCGTATCCCTTTTTCCAACCGACAACTGATAGTTGCCATTGATATCACTAATCGTTCCAAATGATTTTTGAGGAACAAATACAGAGGCAGCCACTATTTCCTGTCCAGTTTCATCCGTAATCTTTCCTATTACCGTCACCTGCTGAAAATCTGTAGCCTCTGCACTCGATACCGGAACTGCAAATATCCAGACATACAGCAATAATAAAGGAACAAGAGCTACTGTCCAACATTTTTGTATGCCGTGAGAAGAAGGCTTTTTCAACATGGAAAGACGCATTAATCGGGTAGAATATGCAAACGGATTAACCAAACTTTTCATGGTTCCATATAACCAATATCGGGTAAGTGTCTCCTTATAAACATCCATTCCCGCCACATTCCCGGCATTACTATCCGCCAAAAACTCATGGTTTTCCACCAAGTCACGTTTATACAGCCAAGCAGTAGGGTTGAACCACTGTATGATACAAAAAATATCTCCCAACAATAAATCAACGCAATGCCATTGGCGAATATGAGTCTCTTCGTGTGTAAGAATTACATTTTTATCCGCTTCTTTCATCCCTTGTGGAAGCACTATATAACGAAGGAAAGAGAAAGAAGATTGAACCATCGGTGTCTCTATCGAAACAATACCGCAAAAAACTTCTTTCGAACCGTTGCGAATACATCGGAACAACCGGAAAACAGTCCACATACGAGATAACAAAAGTACAATAAGTCCCGAAATATAAATGAGACAGCCTATCTGACTGAAATTGACAGATTCATTGACTTTCATTTCTATACTGATGATATTGCCAATCCGAAAAGCCGTTTCCGGCAAATCAGTCTCACTGACCGTTGGCACAGCATAATATAGAGGGACAAAAGGCAGTGCTAAAGCCATAAGCATTCCCGCTAAAAGATATACCCGATTAAATCTGAAAAAGGTATTTCCACGCAATGCCCAATGATATAAACTATAAAAAAGGGTGGTCAGCAAACAAATTTTTAAGAGTAACATCCACATAATTACTCCTTCCCTTTTTCATTTTCCAATTTCCGTCTGGTTTCTTCCAACAGCACATCCAACTCTTCTGCCGTCATATTACTTTCTTTGGCAAAAAAAGAAGCCAAGGATGAAAAGGAGTTATCAAAATAACGGCTGATAAAGCCAAAAAGCTGTTTGCGAGAGTACTCTTCTTTTTTAACCAAAGGATAATAAATGTAACCGCGCCCTGTACCCGGTTTATGACTGACCGCCCCTTTGTTTTCAAGAATACGAATAATAGTGGATACGGTAGTGCGTGAAGGTTTTCCTGCGTCATTCATACACGAAAGTATATCCTGTACGGTAGCTTCCTCCAACTTCCATAAATAATGCAATATTTGTTCTTCTGCCTTTGTTAGTTCCATAACTTATTAGATTGATAAGTACGAACTAAATATATGACTAAATTTTTAGTCATTATCATTTAAAGGCGAAAAAGAACCATTAATTAACTATATTTATAAGTTTGTTTAGAGTGTCATTACATATAAGACATGTTTGCATAGCGGACGGTCGTACTTTACCAACGGATGATTGAACTCCTTCACAAAACGCATCCCTATTTTTTGCATTACCCGTTCATCATTGTTTATTCACACAAAAAAATGGAATATCGTCTTCTTTTCAATCGCGCAATACCAAGCAGGGTGTTTCTATATAAATTATATTATCAATTCTATTATAATCCGTATTTTTTCATTTTGTTGAATAAAGTCTTCCGGCTAATATTCAAAGCCTCAGCCGTAAGTGTACGGTTTCCGGCAAACTTTCTTAATGTCTCTTGTATCAACTCCTTTTCTACTTGGGCATTCACTTCACGGATATCATTATTATCACCTAAAGATAAAGGGATATCATTTTGCTCATACCCTTTGATACGCACAGGAAGCTGCTGCACATCAATCGTTCCCTCCAGACTAAGAATCATGGCACTCTGAATGGCATTTTCCAAATCACGGATATTTCCCGGCCAGTCATAAATACAAAGTTTATCCATCGCTGCCGGAGTAATACTTTTCACTGACAGATTTAATGCCTCATTGTGCTTGCAGATAAAGAAATCAGTCAATAAAGGAATATCTTCTTTACGTTCCCTCAGGGGTGGAAGTTCTAATGTAAATACATTCAGCCGATACAACAAATCCAGCCGGAAATTGCCTTGTTTCACTTCTTCTTCCAAATTACGATTGGTAGCGGCTACAATACGCACATTAACCGGAATTTGTTTTGTTCCCCCGATACGAGTCACTTTCCTCTCTTCCAGTACACGAAGAAGTTTCACTTGCGCATCCATCGGCAATTCACCAATCTCATCCAGAAAAAGTGTTCCTCCTTCTGCTTGTTCAAAGATACCCGGCTGGGCTTCTTTAGCATCGGTAAAAGCCCCTTTTTCGTGTCCGAACAATTCATTTTCTATCAAAGAAAGAGGAATAGCACCACAGTTGATTGCTATAAAAGGCCTTTCACTCCGTTTGCTGCGTACATGCACCGCACGGGCAATTAACTCTTTTCCGGTTCCGCTTTCTCCATGAATAAACACGGTAGCTTCAGTCCTTGCCACGCGGTTTACTTGTTCCATTACCATTCGGAGTCCGCCTTCGCTACCGATAATCGGACGTTCTCCCTCTCCCAAACGCTTCTTTAATTGATGAATCTCTCCTTTCAGACGACTGTGTTCCACAGCACGCTTCACTTTCAACAGCAAATCATCATTATCAAAAGGTTTTTCTATAAAATCATACGCTCCTTTTTTTACAGCATCCACCGCCAACGAAATAGTGCCGAAAGCTGTTACCAACATCATAACCTGATTAGGACGCATGAGTCGTATTTTATCCAAGGCTTCCGTTCCATTCATTATCGGCATTTGCTGGTCCAGAAGAATTACATCAGGATTAAACAAAGTAGCTTCGGCAACAGCCTCTTTACCGTTCTCTACCGACTTGACTTCATATCCTTCCTGCGATAATAAAAGAGTTATTATCTTCCGTATACGCGGTTCATCATCCGCTATCAATACCTTTCCTTTCATATATGTTGGGGGAGTTTAATCGTAAAACAAGTTCCTTTTCCAAGAGTACTACGGACTTCCAGCTCTCCCTTATGTCGGTTGATAATACCGTAACAGATGGCAAGTCCCAGTCCTGTTCCTTCTTCTTTGGTAGTGAAGAAGGGATTGAATACATTCTCAATATTTTCCCCATCAATTCCTTTTCCCGTATCCTCAAATGAAATCAACAGATAACGACTGCGGACATCAATCAGGGCACCTTCTTCCATACTTATATATAAAGTTCGGGGATGGGAGTCGTCATTTTCCTTCATTGCTTCCACCGCATTCAGAATAATATTCAGACATACCTGTTTTAGTTGCTCCGCATCTCCCATAATGGTAGTCTGTTCGGTGAAATATTCAAATTCCACTTCTATCTGCTGCTTTCTCAACGTGTTGTTAACAAGTAACAAAGTCTGGTTAATAAGCTGTTCCAGGTTGACTTCCATAGAATTTAACTCAGATGGACGAGCAAAAGAAAGCAAACCTTGCACAATCTTGTTAATACGTTCTGTTTCATTCAATAACTCATGCATCATCTGCCCTTTTTCACTCTCAACATCAAAGTCATTACTCAAATATTGAATAGTGCTGCGGATAGAAGTAAGCGGATTTTTTATTTCGTGGGCTGCCCCGGCCGCCAGTTCTCCCAATACAGCCAAACGGTCTGTGCGATACATCCGTTTCAAGCGATCTCGTTGAATTTCATAAAGCGAGGCATGTTCAATGGCAAAAGCAGCCTGTCCCAACAATAAAGAAAGTAATTCCAGCTCTTTCTTATCAAATTCTTTTCCATTCATTTTTTTCCCCATTACCAGAATACCACTAATTCGGTTCATTACATTCAATGGATAGACTAACTCCGCATTCAGCCGGGCCAGCAATTTTCGCTCCTCCTCAGAAAAATAGGAGAGGAGAGAGGAACTTTTCGAAACAATCAACGGACGTTCATTCACAGCCAACCAGTTCACCAATTTTCCTCTTCCCATAAAATAGGAAACATTCTTGTCTTCCAATCCCTGCATTTTATATTTCTCCGTATTCTCATCAGGAAGAAAAAGAAAAATACCCTGCACAGGAGTTATTTGATTAACCTTCGACAAAAAGTTACTGATTAATAACTGTTTATCAACAATCAGCATGAGCGAACGGTTGAACTCCGACAAAAGTTGTTTTAATTCAACAGAATGAGTGGTAGGAAAAAGATGAAACATAATAGGTTCTATTTATACTCACAAAGATATTGTTTTAAAATAAAAAATGATATAAAATGAGTAACTATTTACTCACAATTGGGTAATCATTTTCTCAAATTCAATATACTCTCCATTAGCTTTTCATAGTAACCGTTTGATTATCAATACATCTTCCATTTTGGCATGGGAATTGTATTTTATATAGTAAATAGAAAAGAAATAAAGAATCATTGGGTAATTTGTTACCCACCCGACAGGAATAACCAATAATATCAATAAAATATGAAAGCGATAAAATTACTTCTAGCTTTGCTGCTGACAGGAATAACCGCCGCACAAGCACAAACCATTACCGGGAAATTAATAGACGAAACCAATGTGCCGTTGGAATATGCCAACATTATATTGTTAAACCCGACTGATTCCAGCTTTGTACAGGGAACTATCACTAATACTGACGGAGATTTCATATTAGACAAGGTGAACGGAAAAACTTATATTCTGAAAGCTTCCTCCGTAGGATATAAAACAATCTATAAGAAGTGTCAATCGGGAAATATCGGTACCCTAACTCTGAAATCCGATGCAATTCTGTTGCAAGAAGCTGTAGTTACTGCCCGCCGTCCTACTTATAAAATGAAAGGAAACGCACTTGTCACCAATGTTTCCAATTCCTTGCTAAGTACTGCCGGAACAGCTAATGACGTACTGGGCCATATCCCTTTTGTACAAGGTGACAATGGCCAATTCACCGTCTTTGGAAAAGGTACTCCATTGATTTATCTGAACGGACGTCAACTCCGTGACCTCAGCGAACTGGAACGTTTGAGTTCTAAAGACATACAAAGCGTAGAAGTCATCACCAACCCGGGAGCCGAATATGATGTAACTGTAAAATCAGTCATTAAAATTAAAACAGTGAAACCTAAAGGCGAGGGCTTCAGTACGAACATCAATGCCAGTGTCATCCAAGACCACAACTTCAATCACTCTGAACAACTGAACATGAATTACCGTCACGGAGGATTGGATTTGTTTGCCAATATCTACTATTCGCGTATGGGTAACTATCAGGAACAAAGAGACAAGCATTATATAGAAGTAGATACCATTTGGCAGCATCAATCTGAAATGGACATGAATGCCAAAAGCCATTATATCAACACCGAGGGCGGATTCAACTATATGGTAAACAGCAACCATTCTCTAGGGGCACGATATACTTTCAACCGTTCGCCTAAAAGCAATCTAAAAATGACTTCCGATTACGAAATCATAGCTGACGGCTCATTCTATGATAAACAACATTATGATTACGATTGGAATAACAATGATTTTTCTCACCGTATCAACACTTATTATCTGGGCAACATCGGAAAGCTAGGAATTAACTTCAACGCCGATTATTATAGTGGAGAAACACGCCAATATCAAAATGTGCTGGAAATCAGTGAAGAATACGAAGACCGCCACGTCACTGCCAGTAACCTGAATGACAACCGCCTATATGCCGCTAAACTTGTCCTTACACACCCCATCGGGAAAGGAGAACTGAAAGCCGGAGCTGAATACAGTCATACACGTCGTCTGAACCGTTATGAAAACCCGCAGAATTACCTGCCCGAAACAGATAATGAAATCAAAGAAGACAAGGTGGCGGGATTCGCTGAATTTGCTATCGCTTTGGGCAAACTGCAAGCATCAGCAGGATTCCGTTTTGAACATGTCACTTCCGAATACTTGAACAAAGGGAAACGCATAGAGGAACAAAGCCGGGACTATGACAACTTGTTCCCGAATATTTCTTTTGCCCTGCCTGTAGGAGAAACACAGCTCTCATTAAGTTATACAGCCAAGACACGCCGTCCGTCTTATAACGAGCTAAGCAGTAATTTGCAATACGATGACCGTTTTACCTACGAAGGGGGTAACCCTAATTTGAAACCCGAAACCATCCACGACCTTACGTTGATGGGCAGTTACCAGTGGATACAGCTTTTTGTCAGCTACCAGCAACGCCGTGACGCCATAGAATTTGTGGCCGAATCCTATGACAAAAACCCTGCCATCACCCTGTTTACCCGTGAGAATTTCGACAAGATAGAAGCATTGAACACAGGATTGGTACTTTCTCCCAAATTCGGTATTTGGGAACCTTCTCTCAGCCTGCAAATGCAGCAGCAGTTTTTCAAGAACATGACAATGGGAAACTTGAAACATTTCAACCGTCCTATTTTCAATAGCCGATTGGATAACTATTTCCGATTCAGCAAGACATTTACAGGAAACCTGACCCTGTTCTATAGAAGTAAAGGCAACTCAAGCATTATGCTGATGAAACCCAATCAAGGAGTAAACGTCAGTTTGAACAAAACCTTTATGAATGACCGTATGAGCGTAAACCTGCGTGTAAACGATATTTTTGCCTCACAACGCAGTTCCTACATTATCTATGGTGACTGTATGCAGTTCGACAAATGGAATTACAGCGATACACGGAATATACGGCTCACGGTGAGCTACAAATTTAATTCCACTCGCAGCAAATACCGAGGAACAGGAGCAGCCAATGAGGAGTTGAACCGTCTGTAAAAACACTCTTACTACAACTCATTTTAGATGCGAATTATACGGATTTCATAGAAAGTATAAAGAGAAATTCGTGTAATCCGCACCTGAAAAAGAAAGCACAACAAAAGTTCTAGAATAAGTTGCTACCACAAAACGATAACAAAAAAAGAAAAAAAATAGGAGAAGAAACAATTCCTCCTTATCTTTGAATCATTCAATATAGACACAATATGTTGCAAGCCATTGATTTAACCAAAAGATATGATGACGGAAGTCTGGCACTCGATGCATTAAACCTCCAAATAGAAGAAGGAGAAATCTTTTTCCTGCTGGGAGCAAACGGAGCCGGAAAAACAACTACCCTCAATCTGTTCCTCAACTTTATCCGTCCCACCTCAGGACAAGCCTTGATAGACGGAAGAGACAGTGTGAGACAATCATTAGAAGCGAAACGGTTCATCTCCTATATTTCTGAAAACGTAATGCTTTATGAAGACTTGTCAGCACGGGAAAATCTGGAATTCTTTGCCCGCCTTAACGGAAAGAATCCCCCAAAGGAGACCTATTATAACTTAATGAGAAGCGTAGGTCTAAAAGAGACAGATTTTGAAAAGCGCGTGAAATACTTCTCAAAAGGAATGCGCCAAAAAGTAGGACTGGCCTGCGTGCTTCAAAAAGACACACCGAATATTCTGATGGATGAACCCACTACCGGATTGGACCCCAAAAGTGCTGCCGAACTGATGGATACATTGCTTCTATTGAAACAAAAAGGAAAATCAATTTTGCTATGCACCCATGACTTGTTCCGCGCCCGCATGATAGCCGACCGTATCGGTATTATGAAAGAAGGACGTATGGTAATGTTACGCCCTCGCGAAGAATTTATACATGAGGATATTGAACGCATTTATTTGGATTATATGCAGGAGGTTCCACTATGAACATGATTCACTCTATCGCACTGAAAGATTTCAAGCAGCATCTACGTTCTTCACGTTTCTTTCTGACCCTGCTGCTCTGTCTGCTTTTTCTACCTTTTACCCTACTGACAGGAACAGATTATTATTGTGCCCGGCAAACAGTGTGCGAACAAAGACAAGCCACAGCCGACAGTGCATTGAATAATGCTTATGTATGGTCACAAGTACGTCCGCTGGTTATCAAACAAACCGAACCACTCAGTATCTTTTGTCAGGGAGTGACTCCCAATATGGGAATCTATAATCAAATATTATTAAACACTTATCCATTGCTGCCTTACGCATACAGTGGTAAAGAACAATCTATAATAGGATATAAACAAGCAGAAATACAAGGAGATACAGGAGGAAATGAAAATATTTTTCTAAATACCTTCTCGTATACCGACTTCACCGGCATGATAGGACTTGTATTCTCTCTGCTGGCACTCGTATTTTCATACGATGCTTTTTCACATGAAAAAGAAATAGGCATGCTACGGATGATATTCAGCCATCCTGTAAAGCGGTTAACTTTTCTTTTTGGAAAAATAGGAGGAATATGTTTCGTTTTGATTCCACCGGTCTTATTATGTTATGCCATAAGTGCCGGTTATCTGATTTATGCCGGAATCTCTTTACCGGGAACCGTCTGGAATGGAATATTACTGCTTTCCATACTGACATTAGGTTTCATTTTTGTATGCATACTTATAGGAATACTTATCTCTTTGCTCGCCTCTACCTCCGAACAGGCATTAACCGTCAGCCTCCTGCTTTGGATAGGTATGGTATTCGTTCTTCCCCCCGTATCAAGTTATTTGGCGGAAACCATGGCACCCATTCCTTTGTACCGGAATATAGAAGCAAAAATGAAATCGCTGGATGATGAACGCTATGAGAAATTAAAAGAAATAAGGAGAAAGATTGCAAAAGAAGAAAAAGTAAAGACTGAAATGACGCTCTTCAATAACATGGGAGAAGACGGATTTATGGACAAATGGGGCATTACTATTCCATTTGCTCATGCCATACGCCGCATCCATGCAGAAAGCGAACCAATAAGGCTCGATTATGCCGACCAAAAATGGATATTACAAAAAGACTATCTGAATAAACTGGAACGACAAATCCGCCTACGCTATTGGTTTTCCTGCTTCTCCCCCTTACAGATCTTCCAGGAAACAGCACAACATATATGCCGTACTTCACCTGAAAACTACTTGTCCTATATGGATGAAGTGCGAAGTTACAGACAAACTGTATGGAATTATTTCATAGAAAATAAATTATTCAGTTCTTATTCCTATTTTACCACACAAAATGAAGAAGACTTTATGACTGAACAAAGAATGGACGAAGTTTGCCGGGAATATGATAGTTTGGGTGAAGAAGGAAAAATAAATTTCCTTCAAAATATAGAAAACCGCCCCAAACTGGATACACAAGAATTACCACGATTCATACAACAAACGGCAAGTATCCGTGAACAGATAAAAGAGTGTCTGAATGCATTTTTCTTTTTCAGCATAACAAGTTTAATATTAATCTATACAACGATAAAAATTGCTGTCCGTTATGATATCCGATAAACTGATGACACTAACCATATTGCTAAAACAAGAATGGAAGAAGAATAGACGCAGCCTGAGATTCCGTTTATCCTGGATATTAATGCTATGCATATTTATCTGTGGAACTACTGCCTTTGTCCGTCAATGGCAAAATACAGAAAGTGAATACGAGCAATACCGGAAAGTAAATTATAACGAGTATCATGGATGGACGGTTACTACCTATGCCGTTATTACACAGGAATATTTGCTACAACCACGGCTTTCCTCACTGATAGACCCTTGTTCTGAACAACAATTACCTTCCATCTTTACCTATAATGCATTTGGAATACATAATTTCCACACCGCATTCTCGGTCAAGAATCCGTTGATGCAATCCAATGTTTCTTTCAGTTGGTCGTTCGTTGTCACCACCTTACTTACTTTTATTATTTTATTATTCTCTTTCAATGCGTTTTCGGGGGAGAAGGAGACTCATACCTTGGGATTCCTGCTTACCTATCCTGTTTCACGCCCCCTGCTATTGTTATCAAAATATATATGTATAATGATGCAGACCGGCATTATATTGCTATCGGGCATTGGGATAGGAATCTTGATTCTGATTCTGGCAGGCATTGAAATGAATATACACTTCCTGATTTTATGCGGTGGATTTTTTCTGTCTTCCTTATTATTACTTTCGTTGTTCGCCGCTTTCGGATTATTTGCTTCCACCATTAGCAGTCATCCCCGGAATAGTTTATTATTCTGTATCATTTTCTGGCTGTTGTGCGTCATTATCATCCCCAGCAGCCAGTTGCCTATGGCACGTTATCTGTTCCCTCTTCCCACTACAATGGAAGAAGTGCAACAAGATTATCAACAGCAGCAACGACAGATTATAGACCATGCTCCGGCTTCTGCACTGGGAAACCGAGAAGATGAACCATTCTATCCTCCACACGAAATGCGTGCCGATATAATGCGTCGCATGTTGAAGGTCAAACTGGATAAACTCAATGAATTTTATCAAGCGGGAGAGCAACAATATGAGCGAACAAATCAATTATCAATGTGTTCACCCATCATTGTCTTCAACCGACTGAATGAATACTGGCTAGACAGTGGCTACATCCGCTTCCGGAAAAACCAAAAGGCTTTAAGTGATTTTTGCACTCATTTTATGCAATGGTTTGAAGAAGAAGATGCCAAAGACCCCCAAAGCCCGCACTGGCTTAACCCACAAGAGCGATACAGCAGTACACAACGTATACTCACGGAAACGGACTATCCTGTCTATAAAGAACCCGAAGTAAACATAACAAATAGACTGCTATCTTCCTTGCCGGCTATATTTATTCTGTCAGGAATCACCTTATTTTGGTTCATTCTCAGTATCTTTGCATTCAATAAATACGATGTAAGATGAAACGAAAATTAGTATTTGCTACAAACAATGCTCATAAACTGGATGAAATATCCGCTATTCTAGGAGAGAAAGTAGAATTATTGAGCTTAAAAGATATCCATTGCGATGTTGATATCCCCGAAACAGCCGATACCCTGGAAGGTAATGCGATGTTGAAAGCTGAGTATATTTATGAACACTACGGTTTAGACTGTTTTGCCGACGATACGGGTCTGGAAGTAGAGGCACTAAATGGAGAACCGGGTGTTTACTCTGCCCGTTATGCAGGAGGAGAAGGACATAATGCGGAAGCCAATATGCAGAAATTATTGCAAAATATGCAGGGAGTACAAAATAGGAAAGCGCAATTCCGTACAGTTATTTGTTTAATAATGGATGGAAAGAAGCATTTATTCGAAGGTATTGTAAAAGGTGAGATTATCAAAGAAAAACGCGGTGGTTCCGGTTTCGGATACGATCCTATCTTTATGCCTCAAGGATATGAGCAAACGTTTGCCGAACTGGGAAACGAGACGAAGAATAAAATCAGTCATCGCGCATTGGCGGTGGAGAAGCTTTGCCGGTTTCTTGCACTCTTCACAGTGTAAGTATAAATATGAGGGTGTTTTTAAACTTCCCTTTTATCGAAATCACCCTCGTCACAGACAGTTGTAGCGAGAGTGATTTTTAGTTTATGAGCGTTTCGACACACCCTCTATAGTTCTATAACTTGTTTGCTTCTCTTTCAATTCCTACCTGATAATCATTCATATTTCTCTATAGCTTTTATAGTATTATCTATATCAGTTATAAGATAATCAAAGGATTCAAGGTTTATCAAATTGGGAATCTGAAACAACAAATCAAGTCCTTCATCAGTAGCCAATAAACGACTCCATAACTGGTCAGCGGAAAGTTTTTGAACATATAAACGCTTTACTTCCGGCTTGGTATCCAACCAGTCATTCCGTTCTTTTTTTAGATTTTGATAAGTGGCATATAGCGCATCAACCGCTTTTATAGAAGCATAAGCCTGGATAATACTCAACCCCAATTGTTTATTCTTTATTTGAGGAAAAAGTGCCGAACTTTTCATCAGTTCCAATGCATCAGTAGTAAAAGTAATAAATGAAGTTTGAAAAGGCATATTAAAATAATAACTCAACGAATCTTTCGATACAAATGAAAGACTATCCTTATTTTTCAATAAAAAATGAGCAGCACGTATTTCTTGTTCTATTCTTTTCTTTCCGTCTAATATAGTTTCTCTATTAGTCTCTAATTCCGCTTTTACTAACTGAAGCGCACTTTTCACATCACGTTGCGTATTCCGGTTTTCTATCCAGTCACTTCCCATAAAGGTAAGGATGATGCCAAGCATTACAGCCGTAAAATTGCATACGAAATCTCCCATTCTACGATTCCTAAAAAGGAGTGTTATTCTTTTCCACAGTATTATTTTCATTTTATAATTCTTTTACTTCCCATAAAAAAATAATTTTGGCGGAATAATGATTCCCTAAGAACACATTCTTCCGCCAAAATATTCTATTCACCTTTACTATTTTATAATCCCAGCTTTTCCGAGATTTCCAGCATCTTCTTGATAGGCTTCACCGCTTCCCGGGCTACTGCTTCGTCCACTGTCACTTCCGGCCATTCATACTTTAATGTATTGTATAGCTTTTCCATAGTGTTCAAACGCATGAAATTACATTCATTGCAAGCACAGGTGCTGTCTTCGGGCGGAGCGGGAATAAAGTTCTTTTCAGGGCATTGTTTACGCATCTCGTGCAGGATACCACTTTCAGTAGCAACAATAAAATCCTTTTTGTCACTGGCAATAGCATACTTCAACAAGCCTGCCGTAGAACCGACTTTATCAGCTAGCTTCGCAACAGCTCCTTTACATTCGGGATGTACCAGAATAGCCGCATCGGGATATTGCTTTTTCAATGCTACAATCTTCTCAACAGAGAATTGTTCATGCACATGACAGGCACCGTCCCATAACAGCATATTACGTCCTGTAATCGAATTTATATAGTTTCCCAAGTTACGGTCGGGACCAAAGATAATCTTCTCGTCTGCCGGAAAACTTTCCACTATCTGCTTGGCATTGGTAGAAGTCACCACCACATCAGTCACAGCCTTTACAGCAGCCGTTGTATTAACGTATGAAATTACAGTATAATCCGGATGTGCTTTAACAAACGCTGCAAAAGCATCGGCAGGACAACTGTCGGCCAACGAACAGCCTGCATTTAAATCAGGTACAAGCACTTTCTTATTCGGACAAAGAATTTTAGCTGTTTCCCCCATAAAGTGCACACCGCACATCACGATGATGTCAGCATCTGTTTTGGCTGCCCATTGTGCCAATGCCAGACTATCACCTACAAAGTCGGCAATATCCTGTATTTCACCCGACTGGTAGTAATGTCCCAGAATAAGCGCATTCTTCTCTTTACGCAACTTATTTATCTCTGCTTTCAAATCTAAGGTCTTGTCCACCGGTTCGGCAGCATACCCTTTTTTCAACCATTCCTCTTTATTCATTATTTCTATGTTTTTTCTTTCTTCTCTTAAAAAAAGAATTTATAGTGATGATAATTGTCGGTTAATAGTGTTAGTAAAAAGTAGACTGCTTTTCTTGCCTGAGAAGTTATTCATTCATAATGCAAAGATATGAATAAGTAATCAACGGGCTTAAACTCTGATAATACAGTCTTTACCTTTTCTATTAACAAACTGTTGATAATATGCAAAGTTAAAAACTTTATGATTATGAACGCCTAAAATAGTGATTAAATTGTGTTGATATTGGCGGTTTAAATTCTCGGATTCTTTTTTGGATTGTTGATTTCTGTCATTTGATATATCTTTTATTGAAATATGCAAGAAATACTTTTGAAATGATATGCCCATTCTTTCTACATGTTTTCAACCGTTATCAACAGGGTTATGTGAATTAGTTATTATCTTTGCAATACATATTAATAGCATATACACAAAGATGAGAAAATTGAAAATAACGGAGCTTAACCGTCTTACAGTAGATGAATTTAAACAGGCAAATAAGTTACCGTTGGTAGTGATATTGGATGAAGTACGCAGTTTGCATAATATAGGTTCTGTATTCCGCACGTCGGATGCTTTTCTTGTAGAGCGTATTTATTTATGTGGCATTACCGCCACTCCTCCCCATCCTGAAATGCATAAAACGGCATTAGGGGCCGAAGATACCGTTGACTGGAAGTATGTGAAGCATACATTGGAAGCAGTAGAAGAACTTCATAATGAAGGATATACGGTGTTGGCTATCGAGCAAGTGGAAGGAAGTACCATGCTTGACGAGCTTGAACTGGAGCCGGATAAAAAGTATGCCATTGTGATGGGAAATGAAGTGAAAGGTGTTCAACAAGAAGTGGTGAATGCTTGTGACGGTTGCATTGAGATTCCTCAGTACGGCACAAAACATTCGCTGAATGTATCCGTAACTACAGGCATTGTGCTTTGGGAGTTTGCAAATAAATTGATTAAGTTTAGAAAAGAGTAACTATAAAAGAATGAGGAACTAACCGGATTTATATTTGTCCGTTTTCCACCAATAATACCACCCGTTCCGTCAGTTTATCTTCCGCCTCGGGATGATATTCTTTTTTCAGACTTGCGCCGAATAATGCGGCAAAAGTCTGATAAAACCCTGCTTTAAAGGGACCCATGAAAGCTTTTACCAATTCATAGGAAGAAGAGTCGGTTTCACGGTTTACCAACTTTATCAACAGTTTGCCCTGTGCAAAAGTTAATTTCTTCATGACGGGAGTATATTGTTCTTTCAGTCCTTTTTCAACGAGTTTCAGATGTTTCTCTCTGGCTTTTTTGTCGGGGAGCGTTTCCAGATACTCGTAGGTTTCGATAATGGCACGGTTGATGGCACGAGCCAAAGGCAAAGTCTTCTTTACATTCCTTACCAGGCGGTAATATTCCCGTCTTTCTTTTTCATTTTTAAATTTTAATGGCTTGAATACGTATACATTGGGCAGCCGTAATGAAGGAATGGTATCTCCTTTGTATACACATACAGGTACCATATATCCGTTTATAGTAGTCGTCGATTGCTGGGAATAGGCAGCAATGGCTATAAAGGAAAGAAATAAAGCTATATAGAGTTTCCTTTTCATTGTCTATGCAAAAGTAGTAAGAAATGCGGTTACTCTTGCTTTGAATAAAACTATTTAACTTAAAACACACCAATAAATTACAAAATGAACAGATTGTTGAAATCTATGTTAATTGCTTGTATTACAATAGCCTTATCGGTGAATAACCTATCAGCACAAGAAGTTTGGGAAGAATTGGCCGAGCAATTAATTGGTGAAGAGGAAGGAGAAGTCTTTCAGTGGGAGAATAATTTTGAAGAATTGTCAGAGTTAAAAGAAAATCCTATCAATATCAATACGGCAACAAAAGAGCAATTGGAGAAGTTTCCTTTTCTGTCTGATCGGATAGTCGAAAATATCTTGTATTATCTTTATAAGAACGGACCGATGCTCAGTGAGAATGAATTGTGGATGATTGAAGATATTAACAGACAGACTATTCGTTGTTTACAACCGTTTATCTACTTTAAACAGCCTGAAAAAGAGGAATATAAGCCTACTTTAAAACAGGTGTTGAAATATGGAAAACAAGAGTTATCAACACGTGTGGATATTCCTTTTTATATTAAATCAGGTTATAAATTCCATACTAAAGAAGAATTGAAGAAGAACCCGAACAAACAATACTTAGGGTATGGTTATTATCACAGTTTGAGATATAGTTTTCACTATCGGGACAAAATATACTTGGGACTTACGGCAGAGAAGGATGCCGGTGAACCTTTCTTTGCCGGGCAGAACCAAAAGGGATATGATTTTTATTCACCTTACCTGTTAATTCATAACATTGGAAAAATCAAGGCATTAGCTATCGGTAATTATCGTTTAAGCTATGGTTATGGACTGGTTATGAACACTGATTTCGGCATGGGAAAAACAGCTACACTTTCTACATTGGGAAATAAAAGCCGCGGTATTCGCAAACATTCTTCTGCTGACGAATACAATTACTTTCAGGGAATGGCAATTAGTTATAAATTGTCGAAAAGGTGGACGGTAGATGCTTTTTATTCTTATCGAAAGATGGATGGAATTGTGAATAACCGGTTTATAACTTCGCTGAAAAAGGATGGATACCATCGTTTATATAGAGAATTTGAAAAGAAGAATATGGTAACTAATCAATTGATTGGTAGTAATTTAAATTATAATGGGAAGTATTGTGAATTGGGATTAACAACGGTTTATAATGTTTTCAACAAGCCGTTAAATCCTGACTTAAAACCTTATAACAGATTCTATCCTCGTGGCAAAGACTTTTATAATGTGGGAGGAAACTATAAAATCTTTTGGAAACAATTCTCTCTTTTAGGCGAAACTGCCATTGATAAAAACGGTACTGTTGCCACTATGAATATGTTGAGTTATTCACCGAATGGAGGAACACAGTTAATAGTTATGAACAGATATTATGATGCGAAATATCAAAGTATTTATGGCCGTTCTATAGGAGAGGGCAATGGTGTGCAAAATGAAAGTGGATTTTATATTGGATTGGAAACGAAGTTATTACGATATATAAGGATGAGTTGTTATGGAGACTTTTTTTATTTTCCATGGAAGAAGTATTTAGTTAGCGAACCGGGAACCAAAGGTTTTGACGGATTGGTTCAGCTAAGTTATTCACCTACTTATCAACTGGAAATGTTCATAAGATATCGCTATAAAAACAAGAAAAAAGATTTCACAGCAGAGGATAAAATCAGGCAAACAATTCCTTATATACAACAGAAATGCCGTTATCAGTTAAATTATGCACTGAAGGATAAACTGCTGTTGAAAACAATAGCGGATTATGCCCGGGTAAACTATAGGGGGCAGTCGGCTTCCAACGGATTTCTGTTTTCACAAAGTGCCGGTTATAAATTCACCTCCATTCCTTTGCAGTTTGACGTAAGTGGTTCTTGGTTTAACACAGATGATTATGAATCACGATTGACGATTTATGAAAAGAATGTGCTTTATGCTTTTTCTATGCCTTCATTCTATTATGAAGGTACACGATGGGCGGTAAATGCCCGCTATGAACTGAATAAACACATCATGATTCAGGCAAAGTATGGGATGACGCATTATTTAAATCGGGATGTTATCGGTTCGGCTTTGGAGGCAATTGACGGAAGTACGAAAAGTGACCTTTATTTGCAGTTGAGGCTTAAGTTCTGAAAAACATTATGTATTTTTGCACTGTTATCAACAGAAACAACAACTATGTCAACAGTCATTTATCCTTCTCCTATATTCGGTCCGGTGCATAGCCGTCGTTTGGGAGTTTCTTTGGGAATCAATCTTCTTCCCGAAGATGGTAAGCTTTGTTCTTTCGATTGTATTTATTGCGAGTGCGGTTTTAATAAAGACCATCGTCCGAAGAAAAAATTACCTACCCGTGAACAGGTTCGTGAAGCTTTGGAAGCTCGTTTGCTTGATATGCGGCAAAACGGTCCCCAACCGGATGTCCTGACTTTTGCCGGCAATGGTGAACCTACTGCCCATCCTGAGTTTGCCGGAATTATAGACGATACATTGTCATTGCGTGATAAATACTTTCCGCAGGCGAAGGTAAGCGTGTTGACCAACTCCACTTTCATTCATAAACCGGATGTTTTTGATGCACTGAACAAGATAGATAATAATATCATGAAGCTGGACACGGTGAATGCTGATTATATCAAAGAAGTGGATCGTCCGGTAGGACATTATGATGTGCAGAAAATCATAGAAGGGATGAAAGCGTTCAAAGGCAATCTGATTATTCAAACCATGTTTCTGAAAGGTACATACCAAGGACAGGATGTGAATAATACGACAGACAACTATGTATTGCCTTGGCTGGACACAGTAAAAGAAATAGCTCCCCGCCAAGTGATGATTTATACTATTGACCGCGAAACACCCGATCATGATTTGGAAAAAGCGACCCACGAGGAGCTGGACAGAATTGCAGAATTGATAAAGGCAGCAGGCATTCCGGTGTCGGTTTCGTATTGAAACTGAAACCGGAATATGTATAAACCCGATTATATGCTATGGAAAGAGTTATAAATGCAATAAATAAGATATTCAAAATAGATGAGATAACTCTTCATGAACTCATTTCCAGATTGCAGCCTCTTGCTTTATCAAAAAGAACCATTCTGATAGCACCCGACAAGAGAGATGACAATGTCTATTTCATAGAGAAGGGAATCGCTCGTTCTTATATTCTGATGGATGGGAGAGAGGTAACCTCTTGGTTTAGCAAAGAAGGTGACCTTACTTTTTCCACTAATAGTTTTTATGGTAAAACAGAGGGCTATGAGAATGAGATGGTTCAAGTGCTCGAAGATTCTATTTTATATTTTATTCCTATCGCAGAACTTGAAGCCTTATGTTTGAAATATGCTGATATAGCAAACTGGTTGCGCATCTTACATCAAAAAGCTTTTGTGGAAATGGAAAGAAGGCTTATTTATCGTTTGTATATGTCGGCAGAGGAACGTTATAATGATTTCCTCATTAAAAATCCTGATATGTTTCAGCGTGTCAATCTGGGTTATATCGCTTCTTATTTAGGTATGTCTCATGTAACTTTATGCGCTTTAAGAAAGTAAATAGGCATTTCTTTAAGTAGTTAAAAAAGTTTGGATGGCTTATTTTGTACTTTTGCCGGTAAATATATAAAATAAGAAATATGTTACAAGCTAGTCCATCCAATCAACCCCATAGAATAGTATGGGTTGATGTACTTCGTTTTCTCGCCATATTTATGGTAATATGTATTCATTGTGCCGATCCTTTTAATGTTTCTCCCGAAGCTCGTTCTAATCCGGAGTTTAATTTTTGGGGTTCTATTTATGGCTCCTTTCTTCGTCCCTGCGTCCCCTTGTTTGTTATGATTACGGGATTGTTACTTTTGCCGGTTAATATGCCCATCCAAAGTTTTTATAAAAAGCGGTTGTTGCGTATTGCCGTTCCTTTTTTAGTATGGTCTGTTCTATACAATCTTTTTCCTTGGATAACAGGTGTGTTGGGATTATCATCTGCTGTGATAGCTGATGTTTTTGCTTATGCATCGCCCGATGCTTCTCAATCTTTTGGTGATGCGATGACAAATATTGCATTGATTCCTTTTAAATTCAATGTCTACACAGTACCGATGTGGTATCTTTATATGCTTATAGGTCTGTATCTCTATATGCCGTTCTTCTCTGCTTGGATAGAGAAGGCAAATCTTTCACAGAAAAAAATATTCCTTGGCATTTGGGGAATAACATTGTTCCTGCCTTACGCCTACGCTTTCTTTTCGCAAGAACTCTTCGGGCTTTGTGCCTGGAACTCATTTGGCACTTTTTATTATTTTGCCGGTTTTAACGGTTACCTACTGTTGGGCTATTATTTGGCAAAAGATGTAAAAGAGTGGAATTGGGTGAAGACAGTTGGAGTTGCTGTACCGTTATTTGCCATCGGGTATATTGTGACTTATGTAGGTTTTAAGTCGATAACTGCCAATCCTGATTGCACGGAACAAGAAATGGAGATGTTTTTCTTATATTGCTCTCCTAATGTTGTGTTGATGACTATCGCTGTGTTTCTGATTATCCGTCGGATAAGGTTTACATCTCCCGGTTGGGTGAGTTTATTCTCTAACATCACTAAATGTGGACTTGGTATTTATTTGATTCATTATTTTATGGTTGGTTTTAGTTATGGTATTGCTGATATACTTTCTATTCCTATTTCAGTAAAGATACCTGTTACGGCCATAATAGCCTTTGCCATTTCATGGGGAGTGGTAGCTTTCTTTTATAGGTTTGTACCCAAAGCAGCCAAATGGATTTTCGGCTGACTTTAGAAAATACTCCCATACTGCATTTTGTTTAGGAACATTACGGTATAGGAGTATTTTTTCAGCTTAGCAATAATACAAAGCCCACTCCCCGGATATTCTTCAATTCGATGAGAGGCTCCTCCTTCAGTGATTTCCGCAAATTCGTGATAAAGACATCCAAGCTGCGTGAGGCAAAATAATCATCCTCTGTATTCCAAAAACGACTTAAAATAGCCCTCCTTTCCACTATTTCATTTATGTTTTCGCACAGGAGCTGAAGTATTTGGGCTTCGCGCACCGTCAGAGTTTTGTTCTCTCCGGTTTCATTGTTATGCAGTGTGGCGTGTTTGGCATCCAAGGTGAAGCGTCCCAATGCATAGTGTTCATTTTCATTGCGTAATTTGACTCCTGCCTTCATTTTCAGGATGGCGTGTATATGTGCGTCCAATTCATCGGGCACAAAGGGCTTTTTCACATAGTTATTAACCCCCAGTTTATATCCTTCTTTCACGTCTTTGGGAGATGTCAATGCAGAAGTAAACAAGATAGGAGTATCCCCGTCTATTTCACGGATACGTTCCACCATTTGATAACCGTTCATCACAGGCATATCGATATCCGAAATAATAATATCCGGATGATATTCTTTCCAAGCTTTCAGTCCTTCTGCACCATTGGTAGCGGTTATCACTTCGTAGCCACCGATAATTTCCTGCAATTCATTCTTTACGATATAACTGAAAGTGGAATCATCCTCCACTAATAATAGTTTAATCATAGCTTTTTATTATTTTAGGTATTAACAGGCTGAATTCACTGAATTCCCCTTCTATACTGTTAATATATACTCTTCCCTCGTGGGCTTCCATTACCTGATAAACATAGTTCAACCCTAGTCCGAATCCTGAAGGGCCTCCTTTTCGGGTTCGTTTGATGGCCGATGCACGCTCAAACTTCTCGAAAATCTTCTTTTGGTCTTTTTGCGAGATTCCAATACCATTGTCGTATATGTTGATAATGTCATGGTTGGCATCACTTGATGAACTGATGTTTATCTTTACCGATTCTTTGGAATATTTTATGGCATTGTCTATCAGATTACTGATTGCTTCCTTCAGAAACTCTTCGTCGGCATATACCTTTTCTGTTTTTAAGTCTGTAGTAAAATGGATTGTTTTTTCAGTTTTTATGGTAAACTTTTCAATTAAGTCTCCTATCATGGGAGATAATGAAACTTCTTTTTTGTTCATCTCCAGTTTGTGTTGTTCCAGTTTCGCCAGCGTCAGCACTTTGTTAGAAAGAGCCAACAAATGTTCTAGTTCATTTTCCACAATAGTAAAATAATGGTTCTTTATTTCCGGTTTGTCATCCAGCTTTCCGCTATGTAGCCTGCTGGCACACATGATGGCAGAACTGATGGGCGTCTTCATGTCATGAATCATGGCGTAGGAGAAATCTTCTTTCAGCCGGGCTATTTTCCTTTCTGTGATGATGATTTTTATTTGATAAAACAATCCGATGAAAGCGGATACTACCATAACCGCTGTAGTCAGCAACAAGATTCCCATGCGTGCAAATATGCTCCAATGTGGATTCACCAATATCATTTGTACAGCTTGTGATAGGTCTGTGCGGATAGGAATTTCCTTAGAGTGAATGGCATTCCATAGACAAAAGTTTCCTTCTTTGCTTTGTTGAAGCACTTCTCCGGTTTTCGGATTGATAAGGTTCAATATGAAATCGCTGCTTATTTTATGCTCTAAGAGCAGAGTGGAAGCGATGGAATCCACGTCTTCTATAGAGATATAATAACCTATTCTTCTAAATAAGTGATTTCGGGGATGCTGTCTTTTGTTTCTTTTTCTTGTTTCCCTTCTATACTAGTTCCTTTAGGAGTTGTATGAAAGCGTTTTAACGCTTCTTCTTCTATTGCCTCATATAGAATTTGGTCTGTTTCTTCACATATATTATCTCTGATAAGAACATAAGTATTGCATAACCATATAAATTGCAGTGCTAATATGGAGGTTAAGCTTATAGCAGTGATTATTTTCAAGTACTTAGTCTTTATCATGTAGCAAATATAATAACTTATTCTTAAAATCGGATAACATTCTGATAACATATTATTATAAAATTTCCTATTATGTTTGCAACATCAAACTAAAACTCATACATATAATTAAAAATATAGTATTATGGAAAAAATAATAGTAACATTAAGCAGTGAAGAACAAACTTCTATTTATGGAGGAGAAATAAAAAATATCAAATGGAATAATGAAGAAGAGAAAAAGGCAGAAACTTATTATTATATATGGACAAACAATTAACATAAAGATAACAATTCAATAACAAAGAGCTAGAAAAAGACAGCTTATCTTTGTTGCATTAAAACAAACACGAAAGAGAGATGGGAAAAACGAGTATAAACGAACAAGCTCAGGAAGGGAAACGGATGAATGGTATACCTCATCTTTTTGCTCACCGCTTGTTCAGACGAAGAATAAGGGACTGCCCGAGTCTATAAATAAGGGAAATAATAACACAAACACAAAACACGATGAAAATTTAATAAAATGGAAATGCTGACGTTAGCAGAATGTATGAATATTTATGGCGGATGCTACATTTACAGTAGCAGTACTAGTCTGACTAGTGTATTTGTAGTGCTCAGCCGTTTTAGAGAGTTATTTTTTTAGTATATAACAACAAAACACAAAATGAAGTATGAAAAAGAATGATTATTGTATGGTGAAACCACTCAGTGGTGAGGAACATGTACAGGTCTCGGGAGGTTATGTGCCTCCTACGGAGGAACAGATGGAAGAACTTCGTAAAATATATGGGCCATTAGCAGATCTTATTTGCTGGTAGCTTCTATACAAACACAATTTTATTAACTAATTAGAAAATTACTATTATGAAAAGTTTAGAAAACAATGTTTTGATGCAGGAAATGAATTTGAATGAGATACAAGATATGAATGGTGGAATACCAGGATTAGTATGGTTAGCTATTGGTGTATTAGTCAGTGAAGCACTAGATAGAAATGCTGGAAATGATTTTATGGATGGTTGGAATGCTGCAAAAAAATAATAAATAATTTTGAAATATATAAAATATGAAAAATCAAATAATACCAAATAAAGAACTTATTTCTATTATGGATATTTCTGATTGCAGAATGATTGCTGGTGGAACATGGTTATCATACTTGGTCGGATATGTACTTAGCGCATTAGATAATAATGTACAAAGTTCTGATGAAACAAGATACGGTGGTACATATCTTGAAAGTAATTGTGGACATTCTTCTATCATGTAACTATATTAATATGTTCCATGATAGATTGTAATTTAAATCATAATAGTGAGATAAGATTTTAATACTCAATATTATTGATGTAATATCTTAGAGAGGGTGTCAAAATGTTGATAATGCTATCATTTTGCTCTGTTATTCTGATATTCTGAGCTTTTGCAAAAAAGTAAATGCAAACAGTTCCTTCACTTTGTTCAGGATGACAAAGTGATAGGTTATTTAGTTTTGACACATTCTCTTTTCACTATATATTAAGTATTAAAATTTGAAATATGTAATAATTGAAATACATAAAATATGAAAAGTAAAAATTATATTGGAATATGTGTGTCTTTAATATTTATTATAATAATGTTTATATTAAGGTTTTGGACTGATATTGACAGTTCATTTTATATCCTATTTTTTTTCCCTTCTATAATAGTCTTTCCATATAGCGACAAAACTTTTATCTACAGAATTATTTATATAATTATGTGCATGTTATTACTTTTTGTCATTTGGAGGTATTATAGTGTACAAGATTTAATTGTATCTTTCAGTGGGGGTGCTTTTGCTCTTGTTGGCTCTTCTGTCCTAGCTTCTTTACTTAAAAAAATATCTAAATAAAATTTCCCATAATTCCTTATAATAGGAAGTAGCATTATCTTTCTGAATAATTTTAGTTTGATAAAGCAGTTGGGAATGGATGGCGATAGAATATAAATGTACAGTGAAAGCAGAATAGAGAATTATAAGAATTATGTATCATGTTTTATGGATAAATAATTAACCTAATGATAACAATCCGATAACACATTTCCTTTTTCTTTCCTTTTACTTTTGCGGTATAAATCAGTAAAAGTAGAAATGTTATGTTATTACCAAACGAATGGATAGAGAACAGTATTGAAACATACATCTATCAACACACCACAAAATCCCAGATTATCTATTGGGTGGTATTGGCTGCCGTTGCTGCCGCTATTATTGCATTGCCTTTTATCTATGTAGACATTTCCGTGCAGGGAAGTGGGGTAGTGAGGCCGGTGACTGAAAAAACCGAAATAAAATCGGCTATAACAGAATTGGTAGATTCTGTCTATGTACGCGAAGGCGACCGGGTAAACAAAGGAGATGTCCTTCTTCGCTTTCGTACCAATAATTCCGATTATAAAATAAATTATCAGACTAATCGTCTGAATGATTATCAAGCACATTTGGCAGATTTAGCTTATCTGGCAAAAGGTGAATGCCCTGTGGTGTTCCATTCTCCGGTTCGTCAGCAGGAATATACCTATTTTATCAAAAAGAAAAAAGAACTGGAAACCTCTTTGGCGCAGGCGGAAAAAGAATATATGCGCAATAAAAACCTGTTTGATAAGAAGGTGATTTCAGAAGAAGAATATGATAAATATTATTTCCAGTATCAGAGCCAGCAAAATGAACTGGCTTCATTGATACAAAGCCAGTTGAGTACGTGGCAGGCAGATATGAATACCTATCGTAATTCCCGTAGCGAAATGAATACCACCTTACAACAGGAGTTGAAAGATAAAGAGCTTTATATAGTCCGTAGTCCGGTAAGCGGAACTATTGATCAGTTTTCGGGCATATACAGGGGAAGCAGCATACAGGCAGGGCAGTCATTGGCAGTGGTCAGTCCCGATTCTACCCTGTGTATGGAGATATATGTCACACCCAGGAATATAGGTTTTATGAATATCGGGATGCCGGTAAATGTACAGGTGGAATCATTTAATTATAATGAATGGGGAACATTAGCCGGAAAAGTAACAGAGATTTCATCGGATTTCTTGACGGACAGTCAAGGGAATTCATTCTATAAAGTGAAATGCCGGATGGAACGTAACTATCTGATGTTGAAAAGCGGACAAAAAGGAGTCTTGAAAAAAGGTATGACCGTCAGTGCTCATTTTATGATAACCCGGCGCTCATTGTTTGATTTATTGTATCAGAAGATAGACGATTGGGCAAATCCCAAGCAATATGAGAATAAAACAATGATGGCTAAATTTTAAAACACGAATACAAGATGAAAAAAGGAGTTAAAATAAAACAGTTTGATATTACAGATTGTGGAGCGGCTTGTCTGGCTTCCGTATGTGCCTATTATGGTTTGCAATTTCCCATTGCACGTATTCGCCAATATGCGTTTACCGACCAAAAAGGAACAAATATATTGGGATTGATAGAGGCTGCCAATAAGTTGGGCTTGTCAGCTAAAGGAGTGCGGGCTAAGTTTGAGGCATTGTATATTGTTCCTAAACCTGTTATTGCCCATGTTATAGTACACGAGCAGCTTCAGCATTTTGTAGTGATATATAAGGTGGAGAAAAAGAAAGAATACATAGAATATATGGATCCGGGTGACGGGCGGATGCATCGCGTCACCAATCAGGAATTTGAGAAAATGTGGACCGGTGTACTGGTGTTATTGGAACCGGAAGAAACTTTCAAGACCGGAAATATGAAGACCGGTATGACGAAGAAATTCTTCTCACTGCTAGCTCCGCATAAAAGTGTGATGCTGCAAGCCGTGTTTGGTGCGCTTATTTATAGTATCTTGGGATTATCCACTTCCATTTATGTAGGTAAAATTACAGATTATGTGCTGGTAGACAAGAATATCAATTTACTCAATCTCATGGGAGTGATCATGCTGGTCATCCTGCTATTGCGGACTTTTATCGGAGCAATGAAAAGTATTCTGGCTTTAAAGACCGGACAACGGATTGATGCGGCATTGATTTTAGGATATTATAAGCATCTGCTGACTTTGCCTCAGCAATTCTTTGATACGATGCGCGTAGGTGAAATTATTTCACGCGTCAATGATGCAGTGAAAATCCGTAATTTTATCAATAATGTTTCGTTGGATCTGGTGGTTAATATCATGATTCTTGTCTTCTCTGTGTGCCTTATGTTCGTTTATTCCTGGGAATTGGCATTGATTACATTAGTGTCTGCCCCCTTATTCCTGCTTATTTTCTGGGGATTTAATAAATTGAACCGGAAATATCAGCGCGGTATTATGGAAAGTAGCGCCGATTTGGAAGCGCAGTTGGTGGAATCTCTTAATTCCATTTCTACTATCAAACGATTCGGTATAGAAGAATATGCTAATTTGAAGACGGAAACTCGTTTTGTACATTTATTGAAGAATACGTATCGCAGTATATATGGTTCCATTATGGCGCAAGGCGGTATTCAGTTTGTATCTACCGGCATTACGATTGCCATTCTTTGGTTAGGAAGTATTTTGGTGGTCGATCAGGAATTGACACCGGGTGCTCTGATGGTGTTTTATTCCTTGGTTGGTTATGTAATTTCTCCTATCGGCTCGCTGATTTCTTCCAATCAGACTATTCAGGATGCACTGATTGCCGCCGACCGCTTATTCCAGATTATGGACTTGGAACGCGAACAGGATAATAATCAAAAGATAATATTAGAACCGGATATGGTGGGCGATATTACGTTTGAGAATGTTTCGTTTCGCTATGGTTCGCGCAAGGATGTGTTCAAGGAATTGAGCTTGAAGATAGAAAAGGGGAAGACCACTGCCATAGTGGGAGAAAGCGGGTCGGGCAAGACGACTTTGATTTCGTTGTTACAGCATATTTATCCTATACAGGAGGGTCGCATTCGCATAGGCGATTATGATATTGCGCAAATAGACAACCGCAGCCTTCGTCGTCGGGTGGGAACAGTACCTCAACAGATTGAATTATTTGCCGGCAGCATTGCAGAGAATATAGCGGTAGGCGACTTGCATCCGGACATGAAGAAAATTGTAGATTTGACAGAACAACTTGGCTTGAAGGACTTTATAGATGGTTTGCCTAAGGACTACCGGACTTATATCGGCGAACATGGTGCATCCTTATCGGGTGGCGAGCGGCAGAGACTTGCCATAGCGCGCGCTTTATATAAAGAACCGGAGATACTTATTTTTGATGAGGCGACCTCTTCGCTTGATTCTATTTCCGAGCACTATGTAAAGCGGACGCTGGATGCACTGGCACGGAAGGGGAAAACGATTATCGTGATTGCTCATCGGTTGAGTACAGTGAAGAATGCTGATAAGATTGTGGTGATTGATAAGGGGCAAGTAGTCGAGGCAGGTACTCATGAAGAATTGTTCAATTCGAATGGGATGTATCATCGTTTATGGAAGGAACAGTTTGATGAAATAGGTTAAAGAATGGACAGTATGAAAAAATTAATAGTTGCAGCTGTTGTAGCCATCGCATTTATAGCAAATATGCAAGCACAAAATAAAAAGTGGAGTCTCAAAGAATGTATAGATTATGCCATACTGCACAATATAGAGGTGAAGCAGAGCCAAAACCGGATTAAAAGTTTGAGAGTAGAGAGAAATACGTTGAAGAACAGTTTTCTACCCGACCTGAATGTAGGAGCTTCACAACGTTTTTCTTTTGGCAGGGCTTTGAATCAGGATAATACGTATGAAGATAGCAACATACAAAATTCTTCTTTCTCCGTCAGTACCGAAATGCCTCTTTTTACCGGATTCAAAACAAGTGCATCCATTTCTCGAAATAAATTCGATATATTGGCGGCTGAGGCAAATAAGGAATTGATAAAAAACAACTTGTCACTCAATGTAACCAACTATTATTTTCAGATACTGTTGAATAAAGAAATCTATCGTATCGCTCAAGAACAAATCCGGTTGACAAAAGAACAAGAAAGCAGGACACGGATTCTGATAGAGAATGGAAAAGTTCCGCAGTCTCAATTATATGATGTGAAAGCTCAATTGGCTGATGATGAACTGGTGGCTACTGAAGCCAGGAACTCGCTGCGGCTTTCTTTTCTTGACTTGATGCAATTGATGGAGTTGAAGGGTGAGGAGTATTTTGATGTAGATTCTTTGGATGAAAGTATAGTTTCTATGGAATCTGTCACTCCTGAGGGGATTTATGCTTCGGCATTAAGCTGTATGCCTCAGATAAAGCAAGCTCATTATTCTTTGCAGAGTAAAGTGAAAAGTATAAAAGTTGCCAAGTCGGGATATTACCCGCAGCTTTTTTGGGGTGCCGGAATCAATACCGGTTACTATTATTCTCGTGGTGCAATGAATCCGTCTTTTCATCAGCAGTTTAAAAACAATATGCAGAAAAGCGTTTATTTCACATTAAGCGTCCCTCTTTTTGACCGCTTCTCTACCAGGAATCAGGTAAAAATGGCGCGTTTGGAAGAGAATAATGCCCGCTTGTCATTGGAAAATGAAAAGAAAAGCCTTTATAAGGATATTGAGAAAGCGTATATGGATGCGCTGGCAGCTTTTGAGAAATACGAATCTACTACCAAAGCGGTAGCTGCCAATCGGGAGGCGCATCGGTATGCGTTAGAGAAGTATATGGCTGGAAAGTCGACTGTATATGAGTATAATGAGATAAAAATGAAATTGGCAGATGCGTTGTCCCAACAATCACAAGCTAAATATACCTATTTACTGAAAGAACGGATATTGGCATTTTATTCATGCCACTCTTTAGCGAACTTAGAAACTGTTTTGAATTAGCAACATCAAAGTCCCAAGTTCTATAGACACACAATTAACATAAAGATAACAATCCAATAACACAGAGTTTGGGAAGAGCGATTTACCTTTGTGATATTAACATAAATACAATTTACCAACTAATTAAAAACTTATAGGTATGCATTTTTTCTCTGTTTATTCATTATTTGTGTCTATAGGGAGTTTGTTCGTTTTCTGCTTCCCAGAAGAAGCTTATGGTGTTGGTGTAAAATCAATGCAGAGTTTCCCCAACGTCCAGGTTTGTAATACTGAGGCTAGTATTCCGTTTGACTCAGTAATTTGTTTGGATGATAATAATCGTTGGGAGGTTAGTCAATGAAAAAAAGAAAAGCTATAGGATGGGGGCTATGGGTGTTATACGCCTTTTCTTTATTTTTTTCATTTCATTTTGATTGGGTATCACAATACAGAGATTTCTTTGCTGTCTATTTTTTAGTCGCTTCTTCTGTTGTGTGGTATCTGATTTTTAAGAAGTAAAATAGCGGCTATACATTTCATTAGTCAGATTAAGCGTTTTCATCCTTTAGATTAAGCCCTTCTATAAGTAAGATTACTACAGTCTCCCACAGCGAATCGTACAGTCTGCTATAATGGACTGTACAGTCCATTGTCGTAGTCTGTAATAATCTTACGTTTAAAAGACCTTGGCTGACAGTAAGAAACAGCTTAGTCTTCCCTTTGTCCGTGGTATTATATAGGGAGATAAAAACAATTGTTTTCTCCGTACGCTCATAAACTAAAAATCACCCTCGCCACAGGCAGCTGTAGCGAGGGTGATTTCAATAAAAGGGAAGTTTTGACACATTCCCGACTTTTAGTTAATGAGAGTTTCGGCACCTTCATTTATCAATAAATAATCTCTTTCAGTCGGGCAGCCCGATTTTATTTCTCTACGATGGCTTTGGCTTTTTCAAGAGCTACATTGATATTGGGACAAATGTTGTCTTCGCCGAGCAAATCATAAAAACCGGCTTTCTCCAATACTTTATGCACCTTTTCGTTTACACCCGAAAGTACGATATGGATGTTTTCTTTCTTAGACATTTCACAAAGATTAGTGAGGTTGTGAATGCCGGTAGAATCAATGAATGGCACTTTACGCATACGGATGATACGTACTTTAGGGCGGTCGCCCAGTTCAGACATGATTTCTTCGAATTTGGTGGCGATACCGAAGAAATACGGGCCGTTGATTTCGTATACTTCTACACCTGCAGGGACAAGTAAATGTTCTTCGTGCACATTGGCGTCTGTCTCCGTGTTGGGGTCAATCTCATCTTTGATAACCGAAATATCGGTGGTTTCCATTACACGTTTCATAAACAGCACGCAGGCAATCAGCAACCCTACTTCAATAGCGACTGTCAAGTCGAAAATGACTGTCAGGAAGAAAGTAATCAATAACACTGTCACGTCCGATTTCGGATTCTTGAGTAATGCCTTAAAGGTGCGCCAGCCACTCATGTTATAAGATACAATGACTAACACGCCGGCCAGACAAGCCATCGGGATATATTGTGCCAACGGCATCAGGAAGAGCAGGATGAGCAGTAATACGACAGCATGAATAATGCCGGCTACCGGAGATTTACCGCCGTTGTTGATATTGGTCATGGTACGCGCAATGGCACCGGTAGCAGGGATGCCTCCGAAAAGAGGAGCAACGATATTGGCTGCACCTTGGGCTATCAGCTCTGTGTTTGAATCATGACGGTCGCCGATTACACCGTCGGCAACGGCAGCCGAAAGTAATGATTCGATGGCACCCAATACGGCAATTGTTATGGCTACGGGAAACAGGTTCTTGATTGCTTCCCAATTCAATTCGGGTACCACTGCATCGGGAAGTTGTGATTGGATGGTGAATCGGTCGCCAATCGTATCAATGCAGGTAATCCCTCCGTAAGTCTTCATCAGATAGACTGCAATTGTTACTACGATGATGGATATTAACGAACCGGGAATCTTTTTTGAGAATTTAGGAGTGATGGCAATGATGAATACACTGACCACACTGACAATGGCATTCCACCAATTCACTGTATCAAAGTGGCGGAAATAAATCATCCATTTGCCGATAAAGTCTCCGGGGACTTTCTCTCCCCCAAAGTTGAGGCCGAAGATATCAGCTATCTGTGTAGTGAAGATAGTAACGGCAATACCACTGGTAAAGCCGACAATGATGGGATAAGGAATGAATTTGATGACAGCCCCCAGTTTAAACACTCCTAATAGAATAAGGAGTATACCTGCCATCAGGGTTGCCACTGTCAGCCCGCTGATGCCATACTCTTGGATGATGCCGTAAATGATAACGATAAACGCGCCTGTCGGCCCACCGATTTGTACTTTGCTTCCTCCCAATAAAGAAATGATAAAGCCTGCAACAATAGCAGTGATAATACCTTTTTCGGGAGATACTCCTGAAGCAATACCAAATGCAATAGCCAGGGGAAGTGCAACGATACCTACGATAATGCCGGCCATGAGGTCGGCCATGAAGCTCTCTTTCGAATAATCTTTTAATGTAGTGAAGAGCTTTGGTCTGAATTCAAATGCTTTCATTTGTTAACTACTTTATGCTATGATTTTAAACGAATTGCAAAAGTAGATAAAATTAATGTATTATTATATTCAAATCCTTATTTTTGTTATTTATAGGGTGTTTTGTTGATAGTAGTGGTGCGTTGGGCGGTGGAATCATTTGTGATGCTGGTTACATCTCCTCTCGTAGTGAAGTAGACATAATTTCCTTTATCGTAAAAACGATATACCTTGCAACCATCATGTTCGAACAGGTAGCTGACGGTGTAAGTGGAGTTATTTTCAGATTCTCCGACCTTTAACGGCACGGATGCGCACGAATTAAATCCTATTATAGACAGGAAGGAAAGGGTGAATAATTTGATGATGGTCTTCATAGTGAAAAATGTTAATGTTGTTGTGAACACAAATATAGGTGTTATTGTTCACTTTATATAAAGTGAATATTTAATTAAGTATAAATTTATAATTGTAATAAATACAATTTTGAAATATAATATATATCTTTGCATCATCTAACAAGGATGATAAAAAGAATAACCAACTAATAAAACTAATAATTATGGCTAAGAGCATTAAAGGTACACAGACAGAGAAACACTTGCTGACTTCATTTGCAGGTGAATCACAAGCTAGAATGCGTTATACTTACTTTGCAAGTGTTGCAAAGAAAGAAGGTTATGAACAAATCGCTGCTATTTTCACTGAAACAGCCGACCAGGAAAAGGAACATGCAAAACGTATGTTTAAGTGGTTGGAAGGTGGTATGGTAGAAATTACTGCCAGCTATCCTGCAGGTATAATCGGCACTACAATGGAAAATTTGAAAGCTGCCGCTGCCGGAGAAAATGAAGAATGGACGACTGATTATCCTCATTTTGCTGATGTAGCCGATGAAGAAGGTTTTCCGGCTATCGCTACTATGTATCGCAGAATTGCTGAAGCAGAAAAGGGTCATGAAGAAAGATACTTGGCTTTGTTGAAGAATGTAGAAGAAGGTACAGTATTCAAAAAGGCAGAAGAGACTGTATGGCAGTGCCGTAACTGTGGTTACATTTATGTAGGTACAGAAGCTCCTGAAGTATGTCCGGCATGTTTGCATCCGCAGGCTTACTTCGAAGTAAAGAAGAACAATTATTAATTGAGATAGAATTATCCGTTTTACGGTGGGAGATGTGTCAAAACTCTCCTTTTATCGAAGGAGTTGTGTCAAAACGTGGATAATGCTGTCGTTTCGTTCGTAGGGGCGAGGTTCGCTCGCCCGAAAACAGTTTACTTTGTGTCTTCGGGCAGGCAAATCCTGCCCCTACAGCTGACGATGGGATAGACCGGTTTAGTTTTGACACACTTTCGTCTTATTTTAGGAGATTGGCCGGTAAAGTCAGTTTGTTTTCTTTCTGGCTTCGGAAGATAACCATGGTTTGCGGTTGCTTTAAATCTGCTGCCTGAACTGCTTTCTGCAAGTCGTCCAAGTTGTTCACGGATTTTCCGCCCAGCTCCAAAATCACATCGTTGGGGCGGATATAGTCACGCAGCACACCACCCAGTGCATTGACCGAAATGACATACACACCGCGTTCCGTATCCATACCGGTAGCAGAACGTTCGCCCAAGGTATCCAAGTTTTTGATTCGCAGTCCTTTCCATTCGATAGTGGCATGTGCTTTTCCTTCTTCCATGAAAATGGGTTTGGGAAATGCGGGAGTCTTGGCCAGTGCTTTCAGTCGGGGTGAGACAACTCCGAATCTATCCATGTCAAAGTTGCGGAAGCCACAACGGAAAATGGCATCCGAACGGTTGTCAATTCGATAATCTCCCCGGTCGGGGTTAAGGAAGGCGGGAGTGCATACAATGGAGTGTGCATCGGTATTCAGCTGGCGGGCTTTTTGGTAGGCAGTGCTGTCGGTGAAGATATTATAATCCACTTCCAGCCCCCAGTGGCGGACTTGAATCGGTCGGTAGGAAGACATCACAATATTACGGGTGAACACATCGCCGCTGTTTTTGAACCATACGTGAGGATGGAAAGAGTTATTAATCATGATATTGTTTTCTACCACCCGATAGAAGCCTTCGCGCAGTTTGATGCCTCCGTTCAGGCACAGATTGTTATAAATGTGGTAATTGCTGGAACCGTCGTCCAAGTCAATGTCCCAACCTCTGTCGCAGCGAAAACGATTATACCGCAATATGATGGGCGAAGTGACGTCTGCCAGAATCAGTGAGGGTTCGGCATTTACCAACGAATCCATTACTTGGCGGTGAGGATGCCAGAAACGGTCACGTCCCCAAGAATTGAAGGAACCATGGTCACCGGTTTCTTTTACGGTGTCAAACACATCGTTGAATTCGATGATATGCCCGCCCCAAGTTCCTTCGCTGACGTTGATACCGGCACGCGGAGTATCATAGATGCTGTTGTGGCTGACAGTGATGTGCCGGCACATGGATAGCTCCACTCCCGTAATCTGTTTCTCGAACAGGCCGATAGAATGAATCAGGTTGTCATATACCAGGCAATGAGCCGGATAGTTATTTCCTATAGGACCGGGCGTACGATTCAGTTTCTCGGCCGATACAGACTCATTGTATTCAAAACTTGGAGAGCGGACAGCATTCGGGTCGCCTACAAAGCAAACGGCACTGGCTCCGATACGGGTGAAATGAGAACCCGATACGGTGGAGTGGCGGTTATAACAGGAGAAGAAGACTGCGTTTCCTCCCAAATTATGAAGATAGCAATCTTTCAGCAAACAGTCTTCCGTCCCCTCAAACACTACGGCGCCTCCCCGATAGACCATCCAGTCGGAGCGGAGCAACGGTTCGTACTTATCCATAAAAGTACGCAATGTTTGTGTCAGTTCGATTCCCTGTATCGTGATGTGAGTGACCGGCTGTTGTTCCGAGCCGCGGAATTCAATCAGATGCTTGAGTATGGGAGTCTCGAAAACGGCTGTTTCTACGTTCTCGTTCGGCATGGGATAATAATATAAGGTAGAAGATTCCGCCTGATAGAACCATTCGCCCGGAGCATCCAGCTCTTCGAATATATTTTCTACCATCCGGTTCTTGGCGTGCAGTCCTGATTGGCGGTTGTTCTGCCACCCGCCTTCCAACATCAGTTTTCCGGCTTTGTCTTTACCGGTGATGCGGTAGTGGAAATCCCCCCAGTCGCTTATGTGCATGGCATGGAGGTATCCTCCTTCGGGATGTTTCCAACTTTTTACCCGCCGGGGAGCGGTGGCATCGGCTGAGGTACCGTTGAAACGCACTGCTGTGGAGTCGAAATTGGGATAACGTGCCATGTGGCGGATGTTTCCGTTACTCAACAGCATATCCGGATGATGTATTTCTTCTTGGAGAACTGCTGTCAGGATACCTTTTTTATAAGGCTTCCATGCAGGATGCAACACTTTTCCGCCGGACAATGTTACCTGTTCGTTTCGGAAGGCACGTATGGATAATGGTTTCTCTTTTCCACCGTCTTCGGGAGTGAAGATTATAGGACGCTCCAACCGATAGATACCTTTACGCAAATAGATGGTTGTTTCGCCCTGAGCTTTTCGAGCTTTCAATTGTGCCCGCTCAATGGTTCGGAAAGGTTTTTGGAGGCTTCCGTCGTGACTGTCATTCCCATCGGGAGCCACATAATATTGATTCTGTGCCCACAGGAACAATACTTGTACCAGTAGGCATAGAGTCAAAATACTTTTTTTCATTCTATTATTTCTTTTCTGCTTCGGCATGCGGATAATCAATCGTGTAGTGCAGGCCGCGGCTTTCTTTGCGTTCCATTGCCTGACGCGTAATCAGGTAACCAATGTTAATCATGTTGCGCAATTCACACAGTTCGCGTGATGCCTTGCAGCGCTTAAACAGTCGTTCGGTTTCTTCATATAGAATGTCCAAACGGTTCCAGGCGCGAATCAGGCGAGTATTACTGCGCACGATACCCACATAGGCTTCCATAATCTGGTTCACTTCCTTCATGCTCTGTGTAATCAGCACACGTTCTTCATTATTCATCGTGCCGTCATCGTTCCATTCGGGAATGTCCTCATTGTAATCATAACGGTCGAGTACACTCAAGGCATGTTTGGCCGCAGCATCGGCGTAGACCACTGCTTCAATCAGTGAGTTGGATGCCAGACGGTTGCCGCCGTGCAGTCCCGTACAGGAACATTCGCCGATGGCGTACAAGCGGTTGATACTGGACTGTCCGTCCAAATCCACCTTAATGCCTCCGCACAGATAGTGAGCAGCCGGTGCAACAGGAATGTAGTCTTTGGTAATATCGATACCCAGACTGAGACATTTCTTATAAATATTGGGAAAATGCTTCTTTGTTTCTTCCGGGTTTTTGTGGGTGACATCCAGATAAACATGGTCTTCACCGCGTTGTTTCATTTCGCTGTCGATGGCACGTGCCACGATGTCGCGCGGAGCAAGCGACAGACGCGGATCATATTTCTGCATAAATTCCTCACCGCTTTGGTTTTTCAACACGGCACCGTAACCGCGCATAGCCTCAGTGATGAGGAAGCTGGGACGGTCGCCCGGATGAAAGAGGGCAGTGGGATGGAACTGAATGAACTCCATATCTTTCACTGCGCCTTTGGCACGATATACCATGGCGATACCGTCGCCGGTGGCTACCAGCGGATTGGTGGTATTGCGGTAAACGGCTTCACAACCTCCAGTAGCCATAATAGTCACTTTTGACAGGAAAGTATCCACTTCTCCGGTGCTTTCGTTCAGCACATACGCACCAAAACATTTAATGCCCGGAGTGTGGCGGGTCACAATGATGCCCAAATGATGCTGGGTAATGATTTCAACTGCATAATGGTCAGTGAAAACCGTAATATTGGGGTGGGCTTTTACAGTCTCGATGAGGCTTGTCTGTATCTCTGCGCCGGTATTGTCTTTGTGGTGCAGGATACGGAATTCGGAATGTCCTCCTTCTTTATGTAAGTCAAACTCTCCGTTTTCTTTTTTATCAAACTCTACTCCCCATTTTATCAACTCTTGAATCTGCGATGGAGCTTCGCGCACAACTTTTTCCACGGCTGCACGGTCACTAATCCAGTCACCGGCAATCATTGTATCTTCAATGTGCTTTTCGAAATTGTCTACTTTCAGGTTGGTAACAGATGAGATACCTCCCTGAGCAAAATAGGTATTGGCTTCTTCCAGCCCGGCTTTACAAATGAGGGCAACCTTGCCTTTGTGAGCCACTTTCAGTGCGAAACTCATTCCGGCAATTCCGGAGCCGATCACAAGGAAATCGAATTTTCTAACCATGATAATGTGATTTATGGTTGCAAAGGTAAAGAAAACCTCTTTTCATTGTACATTTTAATGCTGTTATTTACTGCCTTTTTTGAAAGATATGATATTTAGTTGGTTGTTTTATGGTCGCGGGAATCTTGTTCCATGATTGTGGGGATGGAATAAAAACAATCAAGTCTTTTAAAATAATTGAGAACAAATGATTAACTTGCGCCAAAATTTTAAATTATGATGAATCGAACTTTCCATGTGAAGATTTCAGGGACAACTCATTTGTTTCTTATTCTGTTTACTTTGATTATGCTGGTTGCCTTTTGGTACAAAGGGGCGGCATTGATAGGGCTGTTTTTCGCTATGATTGTCATTATCAATATAGAGCGTATCATCCATTCTACCTATACATTGACGGCAGACGGAAACTTGGTGATTTATAACGGACGTTTCCAAAAGGAGAAGACCATTCCGCTTTCACGGATTACAGATGTAGAATTGAAGCGTCTCTTCGGGTTGAAACATTTGAGATTTACCCGATATGTGTTGGTGCATTATGACAATGACAAGGTTATAGACCTGCTGCCGGAGAAGCCTGAAGAATTTATGAATGCATTGGTCAGGCGGTTGGAACATAAAGAAGAGGGCGAAGATACTTTCTGAAGAAAATATGTAGCGGGAAACCGGTTATTTTAGTATCTTTCGGACATACAACCTTTTATGTCCCGGCCTGGCGGTCGAAGGTTTTGAATTGATAAAGAACTGATTAATTTTAATAAATACCATGAAATATCAAATTGCGATTATCGGTGGAGGGCCTGCCGGCTATACTGCTGCCGAAGTTGCCGGAAAAGCCGGCCTCAGTGTTGTGTTGTTTGAAAAGAGAAGTCTGGGGGGCGTGTGCCTGAATGAAGGTTGCATCCCCACAAAGACATTGCTTTATTCTGCCAAAGTGTATGATTATGCCAAGCATGCTTCCAAATATGCGGTCACTGTGCCCGAAGCTTCTTTTGACTTGGGCAAGATTGTTGCCCGGAAATCAAAGGTGGTGCGTAAACTGGTGTTGGGCATCAAGGCGAAACTGACTGCCCATCAGGTGAATATAGTAACAGGAGAGGCTACTGTCATAGATAAGAACACGGTGAAATGCGGTGAGGAGATTTACGAATGTGAGAACTTGTTACTTTGTACCGGTAGCGATACATTTATTCCTCCCATTCCGGGAGTGGATGGTGTGGATTATTGGACACACCGTGATGCATTGGACAATAAGGAAGTGCCTGCTTCACTGGCTATTGTCGGCGGTGGTGTAATCGGAATGGAGTTTGCTTCTTTCTTCAATAGTTTGGGCGTACAGGTTACTGTGGTCGAGATGATGGATGAGATTTTAGGTGGAATGGATAAGGAACTTTCGGCGATGCTGCGTGCCGAGTATGCCAAGAAGGGAATTAAGTTCCTGCTGAGTACCAAGGTGGTAGGAGTGGCAAAAGAGGAGAACGGAGTAACGGTCTCTTACGAAAATGCAGAAGGGGCGGGAAGTGTTACGGCCGAAAAGTTACTGATGAGTGTAGGCCGTCGTCCTGTAATGAAAGGTTTCGGATTAGAGAATTTGAATTTGGAACTGACGGAACGTAAGTGCGTCAAGGTGGACGAACACATGCAGTCTTCGGTTCCCGGTGTCTATGTGTGCGGAGACTTGAACGGCGTTTCATTGTTGGCACATACGGCCGTGCGCGAAGCGGAAGTGGCTGTTCATCATATTCTAGGAAAAGAAGATGCGATGAGTTACCGTGCCATTCCGGGGGTAGTCTATACCAATCCTGAGATAGCAGGGGCAGGTATGAGTGAAGAAGCTCTGCAGGCTGCCGGCATTGCTTATCATACAATAAAACTACCGATGGCATATTCCGGTCGCTTTGTGGCGGAGAATGAGGGAGTAAATGGAGTTTGTAAAGTATTGGCTGCCGAAGACGGAACGGTATTGGGTGCCCACATGCTGGGTAATCCTGCTTCCGAACTGATTGTATTGGCAGGCATGGCCATCGAAGACCGCAAGAAAGTGGATGATTGGAAACGATATGTGTTCCCTCACCCCACAGTAGGAGAAATCTTCAGAGAACTGTAAACATTTTCAAAGAGTATCCTGCCTAGCATTCCACCACCCGGTACACATTTATGCACTCGCTCGAACAACTGGGTGGCGGAAAGGCTCAGCACCTCCTGCGGTTCTCAACTGCTTAATACCTTCTTATGGTATCCTGCTCTATAAAAAACACTCTTTGGTTTACTATCCGTTCAGGCAAAGTCAGCCAATATAATGCATTTTCTGGTATCTGTTCGTATGTTTGCGTAGAGTCTGTTGAGCTTTTGCAAGGAATGGATACAAATGATTTCCTATCAACATCCCAATAGTGCAATGTATAATCCCTACTTCTTTTTTTCTTATCGAATGTATAACTGAACTTTTGCTCTGGTCGGGGTATAAACAAATGCACTTCACCATTTGGGCTCACGTAAAAAGGAGCGGTCAGGTAACGTAAAGCACCATTGTCTGTTACATCGGCTACCATAAAGATATTATCACCCACCACATTTTTAAAAGAACACATCCCGTTTTCTAAATATGAGCCAACTGCCAACGGCTTCCATTCATAATAATTATGTACGCACAAATAGACCTTGCCGTGAAGATTGTTTTTTTCCTTGTCCCAGACAGGTACTTCAATCTCGATTGTCTTATCAAGGTATTCATGGGTTACATCACGCCATAAAGGAGTATTGAGGAATGTCTGATAACCGCCCGTCGAAGAAATCTTGCCGTAATGTAACGGATTGAATTGGTAACGGTAAACTTTTGCAGGCCTTCTGTGACGTTTTTGCGAAAACATTCTTGCATGGACTTCCGGCTGGTCTTCTCCGGGGCCAAAGCTGTAAAATCGTCTGTTATTCCAAACCGCGCACCAGCTATGTCCCAAATCCATTTTCGGCCAAATAGTAAAATCAACGGCGACAGGTATGCCTACCGCACGCATGATATATGTACCCAAATTGCAAATGCCGTCACAGCGGCTTATTCCTGACCGATAAGTCTCTTCGATGGTCGGATAGAAAGGCAGGCCGGTATCTTGGTATCTTACAACCGATTTTAAATGTTCATTCAATGCCACGCAAGCTTCCAGCGGTGTCTTTACTCCTGCGGAATCCAGTAAAGGTAGAAACCGCTTCATCATCTCTTCACGCAAAGAAGATATTTGCTCCGTTTGCACCCTGTAAGGAAGTATATACGTGCAAAACACGTCAAAAGGCACATCCCTTGCCCAAGGCTTTTTCCATGCCATGAAAGCCAAATCTATATTCTTAATCAGAAAAGAGCTGTCAACAGAGAGGACATCATATATCATATCATGTTTTTCCAGATACCCACACCGTGTCAATGAGTCGCAATGCATTCCCAGTTCTTCCTTGTTCTTGAACTTGCATATATCAGGCCTGTATTTTTCCCCTTCCGGCGATAAATAATAGTCTTCCTGCGAATAATGATAAGGCATATTCTTGATAAGGAAGCAGGCTGCCCGGTATTTTAAAGAATCATGCTTGTAATGGTCAAGAACTGCCTCTAACGCATTACGGTTTTCTCCTGACAGCTTCAAGGCTTGCTCAAGTTCACCACCGCTACGGTTTTGCGAACAAGCAGCCATAAAGCACGATAATATTATATAGGTTATAATTCTCATCACACTACTCTATTCTTTTAAATACTCTGTTCCAACGTATCTTTCCCGTATCACGGCTGCGCGAAGTAATGACAAAGCCGGCCTTTCCTACAATAAAGTCTTCAGGTATCAATCCCCAAAAACGCGAATCTACGGAATTCATGCTATTGTCCCCACTCATGAAATAATAATTGCTCTTAAAACGATATCCGTCCAATTCTTTATTGCCCAAATAAACTTTTCCATCCTGAAACAGCACTTCCTCACTCTGTTCCCACGCTATTATTTTTTTGTACAGAAGGTAGTTTGTTCTGTTCATTGGAATGGAATCGTTCTTTCCCGGTATATAAAAAGGACCAAACTCCCTGATGTTCCATCGGACAATGCTGTCGAAAGGAAGCGTGTAATATTGGTCGTCAGGAATATTATCAGGATTAAATTTCATGATTCGCTTTTGAGATTCAATATTACCGGCCAATACATTCCCATCACCAATCATATAGATTCCGTCATGGATAAACAGAGTATCTCCGGGGACAGCCACACAACGCTTTACATAATAGTTCGATATGTTCATTTTCATATTCTCATCCCATTGATTCCACTCCGAATAAGGAAAATTAAAAACCAAGACATCATCCCTTCTGACCTTAGAAAAGCCAGGCAATCTGTACACGTCAACCTCTTCGCCTTTCAGAGCAGCCCAAATGTTAAATATCCGTGCGCCTAAAGCCGGTTTACAGACAGATATGACATCCCCTTCTATCAATGTAGGCTCCATCGAGTCACTGGGAATTTTGAATGTAGCGAACAATAATATTTGCGCCAAGACATACAGCACCAACAGCGCGGCCAAACCAAAGATAGCATTAACTGCCTTATTCATCCATTTTCGAACCCTCTTCATGGTTATAGTTATTTGACAGGTTTACCTATAATTTCATCCCAATAAGATTTTTCCATCTGAGGGCTGGAGACAGGATTGCCGACTAAAACAACCCGGTTATGCTCATCCAATAGAAAATATTTATCAGAAGAAAATTCATTCAATCTACCAATTCGATTATCTGCATCAATACAGACCGGATAGTCGGGTAAATCACAGTCCAGCATAAATTTCATCTCTTCCACGTCATTAGGAAACAAGAAGAAAGCAAATGAAACTGATTTGCTTAATGACTCGTCCGCCTTGATTTTAGCAATCAAATCGCTCCATCTGTCCAGATACAATTTACACCCCATGCAGTCTGTTGTATCTGCATAAATAAAGAACTTCCATTTCGACTTGTCAAAATCAAAATAAATCGTATCCTTTCCGGCTTTTGTAAATACAATATTTTCAGGAAAGGAAATTTGCTTGTTTTCCCATTGTCCTTCATTCGATTTGCAGGAAACGAAGAAAGCCAAAGGCAATATCCACAAGAGCCATCTATTTTTTAATTTTGTCATCCTATCATTTTTTATGGTTTCAGTACCCTAAACTCGCACTGAGATGTGCCTAAGTTTCCTAAGCCATCCGTTCCTTCCATCACGCCCACAAAGCTTGTATTGATGTCCGAGCAGAAGAACTCCACTTCGGCTTCTCCTTTCTCATCGGTGACAATGTCCGGTTTCCACAGCAAGACGTTCCGCGCATCCGGCATCGGGCTTTGCATGTCCAGCTCATCGGGTTGGTAGAACTCGCGCGTGCCGTAATAGCCTTTTACACGCCATAAGTTGTTCATGCGAAGAAGTTCTTCTTCGGTAAATTCCTCTCCCTGATAAGTGACATAATCCATAGCAGTAATAATCCATTTACCATCCTTCCTCCCCACAGGTTCATATTTTATAAGTGCATACGTTTCTCCAATAGTAGGAGGAAGCCTTTTTGGGGGGGGAGGAGGCGTCGGAGACCCCACAGGATGATGTGAATATCCTTTATAATCATTCAAGAAAGTTGTTCCAGAACCTGCATTACATCCGCAAACCCATGAAACTCCGATACTTATCTGTGCCAAACTATCCAATCTTCCCATCATCTTATCCCGAAACACTCTTCCTTTCTTACCTGTAACTGTTATCTCAGACAAAAGAATACTGCTATCCTGACTGATAATGGGATAATCAATCTGCAATTCCGACAACACTTGCGAAGGATTCATATATGGGAAATAAGACTGGCAAGACTTCCGCAAGCTGTCTGCCTTACCAAAAGTCTCTTCCACGATGACGGAAGGCTTGTATTCGTCTTTATCCAGCATGGGTTTCAAATAGACATATCCGCCTCGCAATCCGAGCATTAAATCGGTAGGCACAACGAACTTTCCCAAAGAGTCTATAAGCACAAAACGGTTTTCAGTGTTCGGACCGGAAACTTGAAGCAATTGTTCTCCGTTTCCCAACTCTTTCCGCTTC
>OFHM01000241.1_pt1 | contig 50558 bp, 37 predicted proteins | sample 1521311 | NCBI WGS metagenome assembly OFHM01 (sample SAMEA3504083, study PRJEB24116) | mouse gut metagenome | biome: mouse gut; feature: mouse-associated habitat; material: faeces | place: Denmark | collected 2011 | reverse complement strand
CTTTCTTCCGCTCGTCCTCGTCCTTTTTCTTTGCGACGTCGCAACGGGAAAAGCAGGTTTTATGTTCGCAAGTAAGGCAGCAGGGGCTTGGCTCCTTATCCCCTTCCCGTATCGGCGCCAGCTCCTGGTGCAAGTGCTGGCATTCATCGCTGTAAAGCCCGGCTTCAATGTCAAGCCGCTTTTCCTCTCCCATCTGGGTACAAGGGAACGGGTTCCCCAGCGGCGCTGTCCTGCACTGCCGTTCCTCCTGCCGTATGCCGCAAGGGCGGGCGCAACTGAAACAGTCGTATTTGCCGTCGCCGCATCCGGGCGTGGTAAGTAAAGAACCTTCTGGGCGTACTGTTTTAGGAAGTCCGAAAAACGACTTCGGTTCTTCCTGCTTCTTTTTCAGAGCCCTTATCTCCCTTACTGTGGTTTCTTTCGTTACCTTCTCCAGTTCCTCGTCGGGAAGCCCCAGCATCTCCTGTAATTTGCTTACGCCCATCCCGATGTACTTCTCCGCCATGTGTTCGCCGCCGTCAATGGAAAAGCGGGCGTTAATGGCCATAAAGCGGCTTGCGCTGGAAGTGCTTAAGCCGTACTCGCCTTTTGCAAACTCCCATATATTTTTATAGCCGTCCTCCGTAAAGAGTGCGTTTTCGCTGATCTGGCGAAGGAAGTAGCCAACTATAAAGAAATCCTCGGCCGCATCGTTTAAGTGGTTCCTTATCCCGCTCTTTAAGTCCTGGTATTCCATCTAATCCCTCCTTGTCTGCCTGGTTTCCTTTGCCCCTATGCCCGGCTCGCCTGCGGTCTTTCCGCTGCCGTGCTGGGCTTTCTGTTTGCGATAAGCTCCGCAACCAGTCTATAGACGGCTTCGGTTTTCCCGGTGGGCGGTATCGTGCGCCCCTCTATGCTCTTAAGCTCCGTACCGTCTGCTAAAATATGTTTAATCAATCAGCCCCGCCTCCCTTGATCCGCTCCTTCCAGTCTGCGTAAATGCAAACGTAACGGCGGAAGGATGCGTTTTTCTCTGCCTCGTATACGGTGCAGGTATAATCTATTTTGCCGTTGCTCTTTACCGTCCGGATCGCTTCAAGCTCTGCCAGGTGCTTCCTTACGCAGCGGGCGCTTAATTTCTGCTTGGTGCAATACTCGTTAAAGTCGCTTACCAGGATCCGGTACTCCCCGCTTACTGGCTCTTTCCCGGCGGTAATGCCTGCTATGAATTTATCCGTATCAATGAGGAAAGCCTGTTTTGTAAGGGCCTTCCACTCTGCCATCTCGTCAATGCCTCCAATGTCAAGCCCGGCCTGTTTGAATATGTCCCAAATTATGGGCATCCGTTCCTCTGGAACGGTTACAACGATCTTTGCTATCTGGATCGCCGTCTTTATATCAATGTTTTCTTTGTCCATAAGTTTCCTTCTTTCCATACTCGTGAATGTTTATAACTGACCCGCCACCCCGCCCGCCAAAGCGCGGCGGCGGCTCTCATACCGTCGCCCCTTCCAGTTCGCTGGCAATACGCGCCCCGGTTTCTACGCCGTCAATATAGGCGGTAGTAATCGCCGTGAAGATCGCCCGCTTGTCCTCCGGTACTCCTACCAGAATTTCAATAAGCCGCTTCGCATCGTTTAACTGCTCCGGCGTGTAGCCCTCAACTCTTTTCGTTGCTGTCATGGTCCTTACCTCCTTCTTAAGAAATCAATGCTTCAATGGTTACGCCCAACACCCGCGCCAACGGCTCCAAATGCTCAACCCTCAGAAGCCTCCTATTGTTCAGAATGTCTGTAAGCTGCTGATCCGTAAGCCCTGCCTGCTCTGCTACGAAAGTCTGCTTAAGGCCCTTAGTTCGGATAAGGCGTCTAATGTTGTCAATAGTCTTTTGTTGGTTTTTCGCGGCCATCCGTTTCCTCCTTCCTTGGTCTGTTAAGGGTTTTTATAATTACTTACTTGTCAATGGTTTTTTATTGGCAAGTAAGTAATTATGTTGTACCCTTCTGTAAGGAGGGTACAAATTTTTGTTGCCTCTGCCGTTATTATATATTGCCGTTGCCGTGTTTGTCAATATATATTTTGTTGCTAATGCGATTTTTTATTGACAATGCCGTTTTATTCTCGTATAATCGAAGGAAGAAAGGAGGGTTTCTCTTGGATATTGGAAGTAGAATAAAAAAATTGCGAAAAGAACTTGACCTAACGCAAACGGAATTTGCGACGCGTATTGGTTCGGTTCAGAATACCGTAACCGGATATGAAAGCGGGCGCCGTAATCCTTCGGCCCCTGTTATTTCTCTTATCTGTAGGGAGTTTAATGTCCGGGAAGAATGGTTAAGGGATGGAACCGGAGAAATGTTCAAGGCTGCGCCCAGCTCTGCGCTGGATGCCCTGGCGGAAGAATACGGCTTATCAAATGCCGCCTATGTAATGGTTGAAAAGTTTGTAAGCCTAAAGCCGGAAGCCCAGGAAACAATCTTTAATTATGTTCGGGAAGTTGCGGCGGCTTTCCAATCTGGGGAAATATCCCCGGCGGCTCCTGCTGCTCCGCCCGCTGATTTTTCAAAATTATCTGTAGACGAAAAAGTCGAACTTTACCGCCAGGAACTGGAACGAGAGGAAGAAGCGGCGGCAAAGTCCGAAGTATCTTAGTAAAACGTATAGAAAGGGGACTACTTTAATGAAATATTTTAACAAGTGTTCAATTACCCCCCCCCGAACAAAAGTTCGGTAATTTAATTTTATGTACTGCTGGCAATAAGAACGCCGGCCCCGTGGGAGAATATATCGAAAGGGGGCGGGCGTAATGGCAAAACCAGGAAGCGGAAAGCGGCAAATGCAAGCCGTTATAAATAAGCGCAATAAGCAAACAAAGGCATCTGCAAATATAATATATAAGTGTCTGGCTGCTATGGCGACCTTCGTGGCTCTAATGTTCAAATACATATTTATTGCCTTTTGGTGGGTAATAAAACAGCTTTTCAAGCTGATGTATAAAATGGGGCTTTATATCTATCGTGGGATTGTTGCCCTGGCAAAGAAAGCGGCTGAAAAATTCCGCAAGCCGAAAGAAAATGAAGAATAAAAAAAAGGAACCCCGCCCCAGGTTATTGGCGTAACCAGGAAGGGGCGGGGCGGCTTTTGGCCATGTTATAAACATTCCGAGCAAATGTATTATAGCATGGTCCGGCCGAAAACACAAGTACAAGGCGGGGCTATTTTTGCGCCCGTTTTTAAGGAGGACTATGCTTTATGAAACAAAAAGAATTAAGCCCGGCTCCGGCGGCTTTCAATCTTGAAAACGTCGCTGATCTATATATCCGGGTATCTACAACGGAACAGGCGGAAGAAGGTTACAGCGTAGGGGAACAAGAGGCAAGGCTCCGCGCCTACTGCTCCGCTATGGGCTTTACTGTAAACGCTGTCCATATCGATCCGGGGTACTCTGGGGCTACGCTTGACCGCCCTGGTATCAATCAAGTTATTAAGGACGTGCAGGGCGGCTGTGTGAAAAAGGTTATTGTCTGGAAACTGGACCGGCTTTCCCGGTCGCAAAAAGACACCCTTGTGCTTCTGGAAGATGTCTTTTTAGAAAACGGCTGTAACTTCGTTTCAATCATGGAAAGTTTTGATACGGCTACGCCCTTCGGGCGGTGTATCGTTGGAATACTGGCGGCTTTCGCTCAAATGGAAAGGGAAAATATAAAAGCCCGCTTAATGATGGGTAAGCAAGCCGGGCTTAAGGAAGGTAACTACTACTCCGGCATAACGCCTATCGGCTATAAGTCCGAACTGCAGGAAAATGGTAAGCGGTCGCTTGTCGTGGATCCGTTTTCCTCCTGCGTCGTGAAGGATATGTATAAGCTCTATAGCTCCGGACGAAGCCTGGGGGAAATAGGCGACTACGTCCAGAAGAAATACGGCGTATATGCTGACCGGGATCGTCGCTCTGCTGCCGATCAGTGCGGCCGGGTCCTCCGTAATCCGGTATATGCCGGCCGGGTCTTTATGAATGACCTGGAATACTCCGGGAAGCATGAGGCGCTGGTTTCCCCGGAAGTCTGGCAAAAAGTAAATGACCGCTTATCCCAAAATAAAAAAGCCTATAAGCGGGCTTACTCTGGTTCGGACGGGCTGCTCTCTGGTCTTTTGTTCTGTGGGGACTGCGGCGCCCGGATGTCTATCCGCCAGTGGGGCTGGAAGACCTCTAAAGTCAACAAATATATATGCTACTCTGTAAGCCGCTGTAGTAAGCGGATGATCAAGTCGGATTCCTGCTCCAACCGTAAGGAACACTTTACCGTGTCCGATCTGGATGCCCTGGTGTTGGAAGAAATTAAAAAGCTCGCTCTGGATCCGGCTGCCCTGGATGCGCTGGTCGAAGAAAACGCCGGGGAAGCTCCGCCCGACCTTGGGGCGTTCCGGGAACGGTTGGGGAACGTGGAAAAACAAATAACAAGGCTTCTTAATCTCTATCAGACGGGGATTGTCGGGCTGGAAGAAATACAAGACCGCCTATCCGCTCTTAAGGAAGAACGCAAGGCGGCGCAGAAGTGCCTGGAAGAAGCCGAAGCGGAAGACTCCGGGAAAATGTCTAAAGGGGAAGCGGCGGCAGCTCTGGCTTCCCTATCTGGTATTATTGAAGCTGGGGACGGTGATGGGCTTTATGCCCTGGTGCATAGCCTTATAGAAAAAGTCGTTGTACTGAATGGAAATGTAACTATATACTGGGCTTTCTGCTAAAGAAGGGGCGGCTTTTGTTCTATACAACAAATAGCCGCTTACTCTTTTAACTGATACGTAGGCTTTAAGGATTCTCTGTCAAATTCCATTCTGGCATTGATCACGTCCTCTGTTCTCGAAGCGTACTCTTTGACCTCAGGATAATGGGTAGTTGCCAGAAACAGACAACCACTCTTTCTCAGCTCTTCCAATATCGAAATGGCAATTCCCATGCCTTCCGTTGGATCTGTGCCAGATCCCAGCTCATCCATAATCACCAGGCTTTCCTTGTTCACTGACGCCACAATTTCCAGTACATTTTTTATATGCGCCGAAAAAGTAGATAAATTTTCCGTCAGATTCTGTCCATCTCCGATATCGCACAAAAAAGCGCTATTCATACAAATATCCGCTTCTTCACAAGTTACATGAAGCCCGGTTTGCGCCATCAGGCAGCTTAATGCCGTGGTTTTTAAGGCAACTGTTTTTCCCCCTGTATTGGGACCTGTGATAATGATGCCATTGGCATGCGTTCCAAGCTCAATATCAAGCGGCACACATAGCTCTTTATCCATCAGCGGATGACGTGCGTTTTTGAGATCGATTTGCCTTGCCACATTTATTTTCGGCTCTGCTGCATCCATATCCTGACTCAATTTGCCTTTGGAAAAGATAAAGTCTAGCTTCTCTGTCACCCGGATATTCTTTGCAATCACCTCGGCAGACTCTGCAACCATCGCAGTAAGCGTATATAAAATACGGTGTACCTCGTTTTCTTCCTCTATCTTCAGCATCTGAAGCTTTTCATAGATGTTTGCAATGCCCAATGGTTCCACGAATAATGTGTTTCCGGTAGAAGATTTATCAATCACGCTTCCTGGTATTTTCCATTTATATTCCTTTTTGACTGGAACACAAACTCGCCCCGCCCTATGGGTCATGAAACTGTCCGCCATGCACTCCTTATGTGTACGGATCATCTGTTCTGCCTTCAATCTCATCTGATTCTCTAACTCTGCCAATTCTCTTCGGAGCTGAAGCAGCAGCTTAGAGGCATGATCATCCACTTGCTGATTTCTTATTTGTCTTGCAATTTCTTGCCACAGCTCTTCCAAAGAATCCAAGTTCATTTCATAATAAGCCAAAGAATTTCCTTGTTGTTTCCCTCTCTGCAAATATTTTTTCATTCTCTCTGCAGCTACAAGGGCTTTCTCCACCCGTTCTAGCTGCCCAGGGAGCAGACAGCTCCCTTTCAGTGACAAAGCCACAATATCTTTTGTCTCGTCCACTGATGTCAGCGGAGGTGCTCCGTATTGCTCAATCATTGTTCGTGCATCTGTAGTATCCTTGATCTCTTTTCTTACTTCTACCTCGTTAAGTGAATAAGAAGCCTCCTCAATCTTTTGTCTTGCCGCATCCGAAAGAGCCAAGTCTTTCCATTTTTGCTTTACCTTGTCAAATTCAAGTATATGATCTGTATTCATTCTATCTCTCCTGTCTTAATTTTATCATTTCGCCTTACAGATCACTTGATTCAAAAATGAAATAAAACGATTGTATAATATAAAAAACATGACTCTTCAGCCATGCTTTTTGCCCGTCATAAATATATTACATATCTATCAAAAGTCTGCAGATAACACTCTGCTCAACTACAATAAAAGTGAATGTAAGGCGAAAAAGCCACCAGCTAACGCTGCCGACACACTGGCGCTAAACAAGCGCAGTATTTGATTTGCTACTTTCTACATTACATTCACAATTAACATCCACTACCCTCCAAACTTTTCCTGCAGCCGCTGCACATCGTGCTAAAAATCAGCTAAGCCCGCATTTTCTCTGTTAGTCTATAAAAATAGAATATCTATCATCTAACACGGCTGCCCTAAACGGATTATAGCATATCTTAAATTGTCGGGCAATCTATTTTTTTGCGCCGACAAAAGAAATCTTTGTGCCTTTCCCTACCTGGCTCTCAATCTCCATTGTTCCATGGTGAACAAAAGCAATCTGCTCACACAAGGCAAGACCCAAACCCATATTGCCACTCTTTCTGGACCGGGACTTATCCACGCGATAAAAAGCTTTTCGTACTTTATCCACTTCTTGCGTCGGTATTCCACATCCTTCGTCCCGCACCCACAAGCAATGTTTGTCCGCTCCTAGATAGATATGGCTTCCTGGTTGCGACGCCATGATGCCGTTATTGACGAGATTGATCAAAAAACTGGTCATCAAATCGGCATCCAGCGTCTTTTTCATTCCATGAATTTCTCCTTCTTTGCGCAGGACCATGTCTTTTTCCTGCAGCTTGTACCTGACACTCTCTTCCACTGTTTCAAATAACGATTCCACAGAAACATCCTTGAGATCGATTCCGCACTCCGGTTCATATAGCCTGGTCAATTCCATCATTTTTTCGGAGAGTCTAGACAATCTCTTACTTTCCCGATTAATATAACCCAGAGCTTTTTCCTTCTGTTCCCTAGATAATTTTACATGCAACAGTGTTTCAGAATATCCCTTGATCGCTGTCAAAGGCGTCTTTAATTCGTGGGACATGCTGCCGATCAACTGTCTTTGCGCTTCGTTGACTGCCTGAAGAGGTTTTGTAATTCTTTTAATTAAAAAGTTTAATAGCGCTGCCATAACCAGCGAGGCAACCATTGAAATCGTAATTTCTAAAAAAGCTAGCTTCCATCCTTCTTCAAAAATATAAGTGATTTCCACGGCATAGAAATAGACATATTTTTCTTGTTTCTGCCCGCTCTTTCTAATCCATTGATCAATATAAAAAACCAAAAGATAAGCATCCCCTATTTTTTCCTGTTTTACAAGAAACGGATATTCCTCTTGTTTTAAATTTATCTGACTCGAATCAAAATCATATGGCGTGCTGTTATACAATTCTTTATCTTCTTTATACAGAGCAGCTCCTTCTGGCATGTTGTTCCGAAAACAATAGGTTACCACATAATCTTGCATCGAACTTTGATAATTCATCTTTAGTAAATCAGAATCAATATTAGAAATGCCCTGACTGAATATACTGCCTTGTTGCTTTTGAACTAAATCAATCTTTTGCTGACGGCTAGTTAAAATTACGTAAAATGAAAAAATCTGCGTCAACGCAAATAACATGGTTGACGCAGTCATTGCAATCTTTTTAATCATATCCATAATCAAACCTCCATCCGGTAACCGACTCTGGGAACTGTGATGATTACATCTGAAAAATCCAACTTTTTTCTGATATTTCCGACATGCACATCTACTGTCCTGCTTTCTCCTTCAAAATCCACGCCCCAGAGAATATTTAGAATCTGATCCCTTGTCATTACCCGGTTTCTGTATTTCCAAAATACCAGCAGACAGTCAAACTCCATAGGCTGCATGGAAATTTCCACTCCATTTTTATGGACAGTCCTTTTTTTTTCATTGATCACCACGTCTTTAATATGTATTTCCTCGGCTTCTTCTTTCCCAAACCGCTTCAGCACAATGTCAATGCGAACGAGAAGCTCCAACATTTCAAAAGGTTTCACAATATAATCCTCTGCCCCGCTGCGAAGCCCCTTGACCTTGCTGGGCAGATCTCCCTTAGCAGTTAGATAGATCACAGGTATGTCATGCTCTTTAAATTCCTCTAACAATTCAAATCCATCTTTGCCAGGAAGCATAATATCCAGAAGAGCCAAATCATATTCATCCTGCTCCTTTAGGTGACGGCTGGCGTCTTCCCCGTCAAAAAAAGCAACAGGCTTATAACCTGCAATCTCCAGATTCATGCAAATTAAGTCATTGATCGCATTCTCATCCTCAATCACCAAAATTTTCTTCATCATCTCCACCCTGCTTTTCGTATCTTTTACTTTCATTATAAACAATGACGGCTAAGAAAACTATACTGTTTTGTAAAGGTTTTGTAAATATCAGAAAATCTTGAGTTTCCACATTTTGCAATTCATAGCGCCAAAAGGTCTTGCTGCCTTTGGCAGCATAGACATCTTGCACAAAAAGTGCTTGAAAAGCTAGCTTTTCAGAGCGCTTTTATGTGCAAAGTGTTTTCATCACTTTGTGATGGAAACCTTTTGGCGCTATGAATTGCAAAATGCGGAAACTCAAACAGAAAATAGTCCATAAAAATAAAAAAGGTGACCGAATCACCCGGTCACCCTGCATTTTAATTTTTCGCTTGATTCTTGAGTTTCACTGTCTCAAATCCAACTCAACAGATTGGAAATTTGTCTTAAACAACATGGCGTTATTATCGTACAATCCTTTTCCTCTGGAAATCATAGGCTGTGGCTTTGCAATTCCTGCGGCTGGCTCAGTTGTCTTGCTTTTCCCTTCAAACATAAAAGTTTTCATCATCTCCATCCGCCGGGCTTCTTTTTGCAAATCCGCCCTCTGTTCTTTTTTTACTGCATCTACATCAGAGCCACGAACTTCATCTTGTCTCATCTCCTGTTCCTGCACTCTCACCGCTTTGTCATTCTGTGCCGCTGCGTTGCTTACAGCACGGTACTGCCGAACCGTTGAATCTGCAGAAATTATTTTTTGCATTCCGCCATGCAGGATATTCCTGTCTTCCCGATCTGTATCTAACTCGCTGCCCTTTTGACTCTTCTTTGATCCTGATACGCTATCCTGCTGCCTGTCGTTACTTTCTTGCCCTGACTGGATTTTTTGCCGTTCTTTAGGAACAGATTCCTGAGAAGCAGCTTCCTGCTGCTCTTTCTTCTCTAAAGCTTTTTTAGCTTCTTGCTCTTTCCTCTCCTCTTCTAACTGACGCTGCCTTAATTCACGCTTCAAATCACTAATTTCCTGCTGAATTTTCTGCCTAAAGTTCGCTTTTTCTTCCGCAGTCATTTCCATATTAAAAGAAAGCCCCTGACTCTGCTTCTGGGCATTCAAAATTTTGCTCTGGATATCTTTACTGGCGGTATCTGCTGCCGTATTTGCCTGACGACTGGCTGCTTGCGTAGTACTTTTTGCCGTTTTCACATTGCTGACCTGCATCATAACTTTAACCTCCTCTCCCACTTTTTCGAAGACAAAACTTTATATACAATATATTATACAGTAAAATTAATTTTTTTACAACGTGTAATTACTTTTGAGTTTCCCATTTTGCAATTCATAGTGCAAAAGGTCTTGCACAAAAAGGGGCTGTCGCACAAAGATATTTACTTGGTCAAAAGGTCTTGCCGCTCATGCGGCAAAGACAGAATGCACAAAAATCACTCTGGAAAGCTAGCTTTCCAAGATGACTTTTGTGTATTTTGTTTGCATTGCTTTGCAATGGAAACCTTTTGAACAAGTAAATATCTTTGTGCGACAGTCCCTTTTATGTGCAAAGTTTTTTCATCACTTTGTGATGGAAACCTTTTGGCTCAATGAATTGCAAAATGGGGAAGCTTAAAATAATTATTTGAGTTTCCGTATTCTATAATTTTATCGTATCAATAGGGGGCTGTGGCACTAACATCTTCTATGACTTATTCTTTGCCATTCCAACAATAAGTACACAATTTACATTTATCTATGCCAACAGCGTCCAACATGTCCTCTAAATAGTTAAACCTCAATGACGTAAAATTCAGCTCTTTACGGATTTCTTCCACCATCTGTTCATATTTTGAAGATTGCGGATCTGCATATTCTTCTAATGCCTGATCTGTCACATTACCATGCTCCAAACGGTCAATGACCCTCCTAGTAATCAAATCCATCTCCGAAGAAGATCGTGAAAAGTTCAAATACTTGCATCCATACAGAAGCGGCGGGCAGGCAGGCCGGATATGAACTTCTTTTGCACCACTCTCATACAAAAATTCCGTTGTCTCACGAAGCTGCGTGCCTCTTACAATAGAATCATCTATCAGAAGCAGGCTTTTACCGCGTATCAATTCTTCGACTGCCAGCATTTTCATTTTGGCAATCAGATCACGCTGACTCTGTATGGCGGGCATGAAAGAACGCGGCCAGGTAGGCGTATATTTAATAAAGGGCCTCGAAAATGGAATTCCTGATTGATTCGCATAGCCAATTGCGTGTGCCGTCCCGGAATCGGGAACGCCTGCTACTATGTCAGGCTTGACATGATCCCGCTTCGCCATCTTGCTACCGCATTGATAACGCATCTGTTCGACGCTGGTTCCCTCGTAAGAACTGGACGAATACCCATAATAAACCCATAAAAACGTGCATATCTTCATGTCTTTTCCTGGCTCAGACAATGTAGCACATTCCTTGTTTGTCACAACTACGATTTCTCCAGGACCTAATTCCTTGTAATCTTTGTATCCCAAATTTCTATATGCAAAATTTTCAAAAGAAACACAAAATGCATCTTCTTTTTTGCCTACTATCACCGGAGTCCGCCCATACTTATCCCTTGCCGCATAAATTCCTTTCTCATTCATTAAAAGCATGGATACCGAGCCATCCACCAAATCGAGGGCATAGCGAATGCCTTCGATCAAATTTCCTTTTTGATTAATCAGGGACGCTATCATTTCTGTTGCGTTGATGTCTCCTCCGCTCATCTCCAAAAAATGAGAATGTCCATGATCAAAAAGCATTTTGGCAAGCTCTTTCATATTATTGATCTTGCTTACCGTTGTAATGGCATAAGTGCCATGATGGGACCGGACCAAAAGAGGCTGCGGCTCATAATCTGAAATACAGCCAATTCCCATATACCCAGACATTTTCTTGATATCTTTATCGAATTTGGTACGAAACGGAGCGTTCTCTATATTGTGAATCGCACGGTCAAAGCCTTTCTCACCATAGACTACCATTCCTCCCCGCTTTGTTCCCAAATGAGAATGATAATCAATTCCAAAAAATAAATCAAAAACGCAGTCCTGTGCCGCCGCTACTCCAAAAAATCCTCCCATATGTCTGCCTCATTTCTTTCTTATATTCTGTATGTCAATAATGCCATTACTATCATAATCGTTCGTTATTGAAATTTCAAGAATTATTTCATTTTAGTTTCCCCATTTTGTAATTCATAGTGACAAAAGGTTTCCATCACAAAGTGATGAAAACACTTTGCACATAAAAGCGCTCTGAAAAGCTAGCTTTTCAAGCACTTTTTGTGCAAGATGTCTATGCTGCCAAAGGAAGCAAGACCTTTTGGCACTATGAATTACAAAATGGGGAAACTCAAATTATTTCATACATGATGACAGCTTAGGTCAGGAAAAATTCATATTACTGAACATGTAGCAAGCTATGTAAAAACCCTCTGTCGGGATCAGGCAGAGGGTTCTTACATATTATTTATAAAGAAGGGATATACCAAATATAACTGTTAGTCGGTTTGATTCACTATTTTTACCACTTTTAACATTTACTGGTATGCTACGAATCATAACATAAAATCAATTTCTTGTCCAGAGTACATATCGTTTTTTTACTAAACTCAACGAATTTTTAATAAATTTTATTAAATTTTATTAAACATATTTTATCTTTGATTACATTGCCAAATATCTATAATTGCAATAATTTTGACTTCAGCTCTCCTTCTAAGCGGTGAATTTCTAGTTCTGCCTCTTTGCGCTTCTTCTTGCCCTCATTTTGAATACGCATCACTTCATCTAAAGTGGAAATCAAGGATTCATTTGTAATGCGCAGCGTTTCTAGATCCACGATCCCGCGCTCAGATTCCCTCGCCGTCTCAATAGTAGCGACTTTCAACTTCTCGGCATTTTTCTTTAAAAGATCATTTGTCAAATCCGTGACTTCACGCTGTGCTTTTGCTGCCTGAGCCGAATGTTCGACGCCCATGGCGATAACCATCTGGCTTTTCCATAAGGGGATGGTATTTACGATCGTAGACTGTATTTTCTCTACCATAATGGCGTCATTGTTCTGTACCAGGCGAATTTGTGGCGCTGTCTGAATAGAGATCATTCGAGTCAGCTCCAGATCATGAATCTTTTTCTCAAACCGGGTACACAGAGATTCCAAATCCTTCGCCTCTTGAGCATCCTCTGGAAGCCCAGAACGTTTTGCCTTATCCACCAATGCTTGAAGTTCCGTGCTCCTGACCTGCTCTAATTTGCGCTTTCCTGCAAGAATATACATGGATAGCTCTTTAAAATAGACCTTGTTCTGCTCGTACATTTTATCTAAAATAGCCGAATCCTTTAAGAGCTGCATCTGGTGACTTTCCAATACCTTGATAATTTTGTTGACATTCGTTTCAGCTTTATCATATTTTGTCTTCAGTACGCTTAATTTCTGAGAAGATTTTTTGAAAAATCCCAAGAAGCCTTTCTCTTCTTCTGCATCAAAGCCTTTTAACTCTGTCACCACGCCTGTAATTAGTTCTCCAATTTCGCCAAGATCCTTTGTCTGGACATTAGCCAATGCTTTTTCAGAGAAATCCGCCATTTTTTTCTGCGTCCCTGCTCCATATTGAAAGACAATATTAGAATTATGCAAGTCAATCTGACTGATGAACTGATCCACCATCCGCCGTTCTTCCTCGGATAAAATAGTATCGTCCCATGCTGGCTCTTTCTCTATCTCCTTAACCTCTGCCGCAGCAGCTTTTTCTGGAAATGGATCTAAGGTTAATATAGGCGTTTCCGTAAATTCTGTAAATTCTTCACTCATATGATACTCCTTTCGTGACTGCCGTTATCTCTTCCAACTGGAGCTTTCCATCAGCCCTTCCTGGGCAAGCATGGTCTCAAGCACCGAAATATCTGAGGATACGTCCCATGCCACATCCTCAAAAAGATGGTCTAAAATCTGCTCAAAAGCATGATTCAAGGTATCCAAAGCCTGCTCAATCTCTAGCTTGGAATTACGTATATTTTCTCCTTGTACTGGCTGTCTGCATAGTTGCTGATAAGCTTCTAAAAGCTTGACAGTAGTGGGAAGATAATAATCCATCAATTTGCTAATGCTCTCCAGAGAATTTGGATCCTCTTTAACCCGGTCGAATATTTTACGAATCAATAGCTCCATATGAGAAATTTTTGCTGATATTTCTCTCTCCGAAATGGATTGTCCGCAATATTGAATTTTTTTAAGGTATTGCTCTCCCTCACAAATCACCTGTCCCAGCTTGTCCATTGTCTCATCAGCAGAAGTCTCCTGGCTTTGAATCCTTTGCTGCTCTGCCTTTTGCCTCTCTAACTCTTCGTATTCTTGAAATGTCTCATGACTTACGATCAGACAAGTTTTGTCATGATTAAAATGTCCTTGGCGAAACCAGCCTTTGTCAATCATTTTCCTTAGATCTTTGATCACGAAATGCACCGATTTTCCGCTCTGGCTGGCAAGTTCTTTGATATTGCAATAATTCCTTCCCTTTAAACCTGAAATATAATTGCGATATCTTTTTACAGAAGAGACCATGCTGCTTCCTTTCCAAGTCATCACTGCGCTGCCTGCAAAAAATGGAAGTAATATGGACAAAGCAATTTTAATGCCAAGAGGCATATTGCCCCAAAAAACAGATACCAAAAACAAGATCGCCACGGCAAAACCCAATCCTATATTTAACACGCATCCGCAAATGGCAAGCGCTAATCCTCCTGCCTTAAGAGATGTTTTTTTCAAAAAAAGATCTTTCCTAGTTATGTCTGCCACCATAAGCTGATTCTTTTTTTCTTGATTTTTTGCAGCATTATAATCAAAAGCATTTTGGAAAGTGGAATAAAAGCTTCGGCTCTTTTTTTCCGCCGCTTGGTTCACCACATGCCCTGCCATGCGCATCCCTTTCTGCAAACTGTCTGCCGCCTCATTGACGACATTGGAAATGCTTTTATTTAAATCACTGAAATTTTGGGAATTTACAGCATTATCTACAATCGTTCGAATATCATTTCCAAATTTTTCCCAATCCTGACTCATCTGTGCCTCCATATTATTTTCAAAATAGCCTTAAAATGGTTAAAATAGTACTATTGTAAAAAATATTAGTCAGTTTTATTATGGAGGATTCCAATCAAAAAATCAATAAGTTTTTGATCTCGTTTGACAAACGCTTTCTTTAAAAATATAATAATTTTAGTCTCTTGAGCAGCACAATGACGCTGCCTGTGAGGAGTTGAACCGATAAACGAAAGAATTGAGGAGGAACTACATGAAAACATCTGCAGATTTACGTCAATTGCTAAACCGCATAGACCATAAAGGATATCCGGCTTATAAAGATACGAGAGGAGCTTGGCAGTTTGAGGGATATGTGCTGTCTATCGATCATGTGCAGGGAGATCCCTTTGCCTCTCCTTCTAAGGTAAGCATACAGGTCCCAGGAAAACTGGCAGCTTTCCCCTGTGAATTATATGATCAAAAGCACAAGAGAATTGCTCTGCAAGATTACTTGATACGCCAGTTTTCGAGACAAGTTCAGGCTTTCACTTTCAAGGCAAAAGGTTCTGGGAAAAGCGGTCTTATCTCAGTCAGCCACTGTGGTCAGGAAATATTAGAACGAACAGCCTGCGAGATAGATAAAAACGGCTGTGTATCTGTACGGATGGAAATTGGCTTTCCTGCCAATGGCCGCACCATCAATGCCAGAGAATTGTGCAAGATATTATTTGATTTTCTTCCTGGATGCGTAAAAAAATCCCTGTATTACCGCTCCCTTGATCCAAAAACTGTAAAAAAGAACCAGGAACTTTCCGAAGACCAGGAATTTATCCGTCAGGAACTTGCCAAATTAGGTCTTGCCGCATTCGTTGCCAATGGAGCCATTCTTCCCAGAGAATCAGGCGTCTCTGACCGTCCCATGAAACAAGCGGTTGCATTTCAATCTCCGAAATCTATGGAAGTGACATTAAAGCTTCCTCATCACGGAGATCTTACAGGCATGGGAATTCCAGAAGGAATTACCCTAATCGTCGGAGGTGGCTACCACGGCAAATCCACGCTCTTAAAAGCACTGGAACTGGGCGTTTACAATCATATTGCCGGAGACGGAAGAGAATACGTCATTACTGATAACACTGCCATGAAAATACGGGCAGAAGACGGGCGAAGTATCAAACACACAGATATCTCTATGTTTATCAGCAATCTTCCCAACCACAAAGATACGGTTCATTTCTGCACAGAGGACGCCAGCGGCAGCACGTCCCAGGCAGCCAACGTAGTGGAAGCCATGGAATCAGGCAGCAATCTGCTTTTGATTGACGAAGACACTAGCGCCACTAATTTCATGATTCGGGACGAGCTGATGCAGCGGGTCGTTCACCGCGACTTGGAACCCATCACGCCTTTCATTGACCGGGTACAGGAATTATTTTCGGTTTATCAAATTTCCACGATCTTGGTAGCAGGAAGCTCTGGTTCCTATTTTCATAAAGCGGACCATATTATTCAGATGGATCACTATCTGCCAAGAGATATTACAGAATTTGCTAAAAAGGAAGCAATGGCTTTTCCTCTTCCAGAAGAGCCTGCCGCTCCAGGCGCAAAGCCAAACAGTGTCCGTCCCATAAAGCCAGACGCAGCCTTCCGTAAAAATGACCGCATTAAAATCAAGACACAGGGAAAAGATTCCATCGTAATTAATCGAGAAACAATTGACGTCAGATACGTGGAACAGCTTACCGACACGGAACAGCTTGCTTCCCTGGGACTTTTAATGAAATACGCACAGCTTAAACTTTTTAATGGAAAACGAACCCTTCTTGAAACCGCAGAAGAGCTATGGAATTTATTAGATCAAAAAGGAATTTCTGCAGTTTGTGACGCAGGATATGTATCTGGGGGATTTGCCTTGCCCAGAAAGCAGGAAATCTATGCCTGTCTGAACCGCTATCGTGGGCTTCAGATGTAGCTCATAATGCAAGGGGCTGTTGCAAAGTTCAGCTTATATACAGTGCATGGATCAAATTCTTGTAATATAATGCCATGTCCCGTATATAACAGCTATTTGCAACAGCCCCTATTGCTACCTTTTTTATTTTAACTATCTTCCATCCTTTGCCACATTGCGCAGTAACACAGTGGTGAGCACTCCGCAAAACAATACCATGCCTGCCAATACTGCCCAATTTGACATTAAATGCTTCCGGGTAAACTCAAAAATCTCTTGAAATTCATGTTCTATCCCTGGAATTTCTTCCTGCATCTTCAATGTCAAACTATTTAAATCTGCAATACTGCCAAGACTTTCCACAGACCATTTACTGATGGTTGCATATGCAATCTTGCTTCCAGCCCCCTTTAACTCAAATAAAATTCCAGAAAACAAAAGCTGGATAATTAGCACAAAAGGAGCGCAGGTCATCGCCTTGTCTCCGCTCTTTACAAATGCTGATATGATAAATCCAAGCGCCATAGAAGCTGTAATTGTAAGCCAAATGGTTACAAAAATTTCCAAAAAACTGTTTTCCAGCAAAATTCCTTTTTCTGGAAGTCCCACGACAAATCCAAAGACTGCCGTCATGATCGCTGCCTGGGCGACTCCAACAATCATCTGAATCACAAATTTTGACAAGGTATAAGCCCAAAGCTTTAAATTGCCCATGTACTCTCGTTTTAACACCGAACGCTCTTTGCAAATCTCTTGAATAGAATTAAACAATCCAATCCAGATTGCTGCACAGCTCAATGCAAATAAAATCGATTTTGTGCTCTCATAAATTTCAAAAACCTTGTCATCCGCTACAATCCCAAGAAGCATTGCAATTAGGATTGGCTGCAAAAGCAGCATTGCAAGCCGCGGCAAATCATTTTTGATCAATTCTGCATACCGCATCGTTAAGATGCTGAATTGGCGCAGTCCTGAAAACTTCTTCTTTTTAGGCGCTTCTTTTCCTTCCTCAGTATAAACAGGCTCTAACGGCACGCAATTAGCATATTGAGAAGCCCATTCTTTGGGCTGTGCCGCCATCTGATTATAAATATCCACCAAGTTATCTGTGCCAAAAAACATCTTTGCCTGGTCACAAGTCCCGCAAAAGCAAACTCTTCCTCCCTGACCCATGAAAATCACCTTGTCGCACAAATCAAGACTTTGCGTGGTATGTGTTACCATGATAATCGTTTTTCCCTGAGATTTAGCAAGGCGGCTTAACGTTCCCATCAACTTTTTCTCTGTTCCTGGATCCAGTCCTGAGGTAGGTTCATCAAGGAAAAACAGACTAGGATCTGCCAAAAGCTCGACCGCAATACTGGCGCGCTTTTTTTGTCCCCCGGAAAGCTTTCGGATATAAGTATTCTGATGTTCGGAAAGCTCCACCATTTCCAGTACGTCATGAATTCTCTTTTCAATCTCCGCCTTTGAAGTATCCTTTGGCATTTTTAGCTTCGCCGTATAGGCCAACATGCGGTTCAAAGTCAAATTTTCAAAAATAATGTCCTGCTGCGGCACATATCCAATGAGGCTTTTTAACACGGAAAAATTCTCATCGAGATTCAATCCAGAGAACAGCACAGTACCTTCTCTCTTCTTGTCAAAACCGCTGATTGCATTCATCAATGTAGATTTTCCTGCGCCGGAACCACCGATAATCGCCACAAATTCATTGCTGTCAATATCAATATCTACATTATGAAGAATCTGCTTTCCCTTTCCTACAACCTTGTTCATATTGCGGACTTTCAAGCTTACTCCCTGCATAGAGCTTTTATAATAAATTCCGTCTCTTGTAAAAATGAGTATGCTGCTGAGGATTCGGATCACGTCCTTTTCCTTGAGACGATGCTTCCCGGTTAAAACCATGTCATTTACTAAAACCCCATTTGTACTCTGGCAGTCTGTAATATAATAAGAATCCCCCTGCTGCTCAATCACTGCATGATTTCTTGAGATTCCGATATGCTGTAGGACAATGTCATTTTCCGTTCCACGTCCAATGCTTATTTTGGGGGCAGGCATCATGTACTTTTGCCATTTTCCATCTTGCACTTGTTCTGTATAAAGAAGCAGGACAGATTTTCCTTCATCTCGGTCTGGCATCTGAATACGCAGCATATCGCCGTCTCTTAGCCAGGCGTATTGACTTCCCCCCTGCATAAAATGCCTTCCAGAAGCGTTTTCGATATAAGTTCCATTGGTGCTGCCTGTATCAACATAAAGCAATCCCTCAGAAACTATTTTAAACTTACCGTGCATTCTGGATATCACAGGAGAAAGTGTAACAATGTCATTTTTTTCGGCGTCTCTTCCCCATAAAATATGATCTTTTTGAAAAGATCCTAAGCAAATCTCCTGAACTTTTCCTGTATCATCGATAATTGTTAGATACTTGTTCTTCTGTGCTTCCACATTTCCTTCCTCCGCCTGTCTATTTTAATAAAAATTCATTTCCGCTTCTTGCAATTACAATCATTGTTCCTGGGGTACAGATTACAGGGCTGTTTTTAGGAAATGCCTGTCCATTTTGATAAAAAACTCCGGTAGTAGAATAATCTGTAACGACATAAGTTCCATTTTGATAATTGTAATGGATAACGCAATGCCTCCTGCTCACATACGGCTCCTTGATTACCACATTACAAACTGTTTCATCCCTTCCAACCACGACATCTCCTTCAATTGGAATGAGCGCTCCCTTATAAGTGCCCGAATATCCTTCCATAAACCCTTTTTGAGGCATTGTTTTTCTTTCCGGCGTCCAGGCGCTGTTTTTATCTGGCATCCATTCCTCCACCGGCACTGTAACATCACTATTTCCGTTATTCCCTGGCTCTTGTCCCTGATATTCAATATCCGCTCTTTTCCAATTGTCTGATGATGATTCTAACTGCGCATTATAAGCAATGGCAAGCGTATTCAGATCTTTTATAAAATATGCCAGATTGATCATGCCCATATAAGAAAGTACAAATACTGCAAATTCTAAAAAGATCACCGTAAAAATATTTGACAGTAAAAAACCAGGATTAGAGGAAATCAGATTGCTTAATATGACATTGATCCATATAGAAGCAGCCGCAAGCAAAGAGAATGTCAGATGTACTTTTTCATTTGCTTTTATGGGACTTTGATACGCCTGCCCAGCTTCCCTGATCCTCTTTCCCTGCTGATAAGACCAATAAACCTCGTAGATTTGAAGAGTGACCACTGACAACAGCATGACCACGATATAATGAACGCTGTCTTTTCCAATTTGATACTTTCCACAGATGGTATTGATATCTTTGCACACGCCGCAGAACAAAATAATTTTATAAATAAGATATACTATGGCGCACAGTAAGATAAATACTATAAAAATCAACATGCCTGTTAATAAGTCTGCAATGCTGTCTTCCCCTTTGCCTATAAAAAAGTCCAGCGCCAAATTAGAAATTTGTGAACTGACCCGTTTTATGACAGTGACTAAAAATATAAACGGAAGCAAGTTCATTAAAATTGTAAGCATTATATACAAGCCAACGCTTCTGTTTGTCTTTAAATTGTTCATTTCTTCTCCTCATCTTTCTTGTAATCATCCCAGCTAAAATGTTCTCCGCAGCATGGAAAAAACATTAACCGGGTATTTCCAATTGTGAGTATGTCATGTTGATTTAATCTTACTGGATTTAATACCACCTCGTCATTTAAGTAAAATAACTCCCTAGACTCCCCTGCTTGTGCGATAAACTCCCTGCGCTTTGGCTCATACAAGATAATTGCATGTTTTTCTCTTGAAATGCTATGATCTCCATGAAGCATAATATCCATATGTTTTGCCCGGCCAATAAAGTTTCTGCCACTTTTAATCACAAAGCTCTCTCCGAAATCTGCCCCTTCTATGCAGACCAGCCATCCTGCTACAGGATCAACGCCAGTTTTTGCGCTATAAAAGCTGACTGTTTTTTGATCATCCTCGAGTACTGTTTTCATGCTTACAGCCTTGTTAACTGCATCCTGAAGCGATAAATTATCAGAATCTGTTCCCTGTATCAAAGAAATATTCTGGCCATTCAAAGATCCTGTGTCATTATTTGGCAGAGACGGATCATGATGCCCTGGCATTGGCATTGTAACCGGTTCTGTCATTGTTCCTCCATAGCCATTTCCCATATCCGTATATGGAGCCGTAAGCTGCGTACCCCTGTTTCCATCGGTCGCACAATGAGGACAGGACTGAAACTTATCCCCATCGTAAAAGTGTTCATTTTCACATCTTTTTAAATTCATTCTTTTATCCTCCTGTATAACTTTATTCTTTTTTCTCTTTATAACGAAGCAACACCACAGACGTATTATCTTGGCCTGACGTTTTATCGCCCATCGCAGCCGCTGTCAGAGCTTCCGCAGCATGCTGCACGTTTTCTTGGTATTCAGTTACTAAGTGCAGAATTTCATTTTCTGTAAGGCTTTTGTATAATCCGTCGCTACTCAAAAGAACAATATCCCCATCTCTCATTCGAAAAGGCTGGGCATTGACATCCATCAAAGAAACGTTTCCCATTCCCAGATAACTAATTAACGCTTCTGCGCGGTATTCTTCCGCAGCATATTCTTCTTGCGTCAATTGCCCTTGTTCTAACCGTTGGTCCAATGTAAGCCTGTAGTTATGCTCTCTGCATACAGATATGATCTCTTCTCCCCGAATAATATATATTTTGCTGTCCCCTACGGACAGCCAATAAAGCTCATCTTTCTCAACAATGGCAGCCACCATCGTCGTGCCAGCCCGGATTCTTTCCCCATTTTCATCTTCCTGAAAAAATACTTTCTCATCTGCCTTAATCGCTTGTCTCTTTAGAAAATCTGGGATATCTTCAATTTCTTTACTCTCAAACCATGCATCTGCGAGACTTTCTGCCGCAGCCTTGCTTGCAAGCTCTCCTTTGGCAAGTCCTCCCATTCCATCGCATACCATGCCGATTGCTCTCTCCTGGCAAACATACCCAAATATGGTGTCTTCCTGATTGTCCCGCGTTCCGATTATGCTTGATGTCCCTACTTCTATTCTTTCCTTGGGATAAATCTTTAGTGTTACGACGTCTTTTTCCATCTCAGTCATTCGTTCCACCCCACTTCCAAATCACAGATATGGTTTCCAAGGGTAAACCTCTCACCATTAAAAAGAATATTTACCTCATTTTCTACCAGTTTTTTATTTCCGACATAAGTTCCGTTTGTCGAATGATCAATCAGATAAAACTGCTGCTCCATGCTATCATAAAACAACTCGCAATGTTTATTGCTGATTCCTGCATCACTGGAAGGGATGATATCCGCCCACGCAACAGAACGTCCGATTCTCACAATTTTATTTTCCGGGATGCTCCAAATATGATTGGCAGTTCCAGCCAGCTTTAGATATGGTTTTAAGCGGCGCTGAACCCGTTGTTTTTCAGCCGAAGAAAATGATTTGATAAATTCCGCTACAGACTGAGTTCTGGCTTTACTACTTATCATCAATGCACAATCTACTGCATCAGAAATATTCTGACTGACCGACAGATTTAATTCTTTTAATTTCGCATACTCTATCCCGCCGAGACGGTCTGGAGCATCTGGGATCATCCTGCCTGTTACAATATAGTAAAATGTGACTGCCAACGCATAAACATCTGTATAACTTCCCTGGCTTCCAGTGCTCGAATATTGTTCCAAAGGGGCGTATCCATGTTTTAATATTACAGAAAGCGTTTGGCTTTTATTTCCTATGATATGTTTGGCATTGCCAAAGTCAATAATCTTTACCTTTCCATCCTTACTGACCATAATATTATCGGGGCTGATATCACGATGAAAAATCCCCGCCCTTTTATGTACTTGGTCCAAGGCCATTCCAGCATGGTAAATGATAGAGCTTGCCTCCTTCAATGGAATCGTTCCTCCATATGTGGTCATTAATTGTTTGAGATTGGCGCCTTCGATATGCTCCATCACAAAATAGGCAGTATTATTTTGTAAAAAATAATCCATCACCTGTACTACTTCTGGAATATCCGTCAATTGTTTTAAAACCTGGGCCTCCTGCATGAACCGTTTCTTTCCATGTTCGAAATCATCTAAATTTAAACTGGACGTCACCACCATCTGAACGCCACAATCTATCCTTTTTACAACCCCCAGAGGAACAAACTCTTTCACGGCACAATAGCACTGATTCAAAATGTCGAATGCCTTATAGGTAATGCCAAATCCTCCGTTTCCTAAAATTCTTCCTATAATATAGCGGTTTTCAAGGATATACATTTCAGGAAGCCTTAAACAATTTTCCTTGTCGTCCTTCCTCTCATACCCGCAGGCTGTACATTTTCCGGATTGTATATCCCCCTGAAAGCAGTTCGGACATTTATATATTTCTTTCACGCTTTACCACCTCACAGTCATTATAATATTTCCGAATTTTATCTTGTCTCCGTTCTCAAGCTTTTTGGATCTCATAATCTTTTGACCATTTACAAAAGTTCCATTTTTGGAATTAAGATCCTGAATATAAAACGCACCATCTTGATCACAAATTACAAAATGCTGCCGGGATATATTATCATCATCTATATAGACTTCACAAACGGAAGAACGGCCTACGATAATGCTCTGATCAATATCTACTGTGATCTGCCTTTTTCCAGAAATCATTCCATCCAAGAAAAATTGAATCTGCTTCTTCGAACTTTGGTTTTTCTGCACCTTGATCTGATGCTTCTTCTGAACATTAGACTGAAGTACCGCTTTACCCTCTAAGGTAACGATCCCTCCTTGCTTTTTTATCTTTATCCACATAAGAGCTATAGCGGCTAATATCACGATCAGAACGAGCAATCCTACAAGAAATGCCTGATACTTCATAATATAATCAGCAATATCATCTTTCTCTCCATCTTTAATCTTAATGCTGCATGTCTTCTTGAGCGGATTTTGTTCCATCGAGCGGTCGGTAATCCCATGAAATGTAATCTTATATTTGCCGTTCATAAGTTTCTCTTCAAAGGTGATAATGGCCGTAAATTGTTTTTCTTTCTCTTTATAACGTACCATATAGCCGTCTGTGATCTTCTCATCATCATGAGTGATTTCATATCCAGAAACTTGCTCTGCACCAGTTACAGGTTCACTATATGTAATTTTTAACGCATAATCAGAATGTTTTTTTACCTTGGCATTAGGAGAACTGGTATCTTCCTGGTAAAAAGAAGCTCGATACTGGGCAGTTTTTGCTATGCCGTCAGCAAAAGCAAGGTTCAGTGGCTTTTTCTGATAATCTATCACATTAGACTGCGCCTTTGCCTGTATCACATATGCTTCCCGAAAAACCTGCTGCAAATTTTGCATTTTTAATACTGCGTCCTGGGGAGCAAACACTTCCATAACGCCGCCGGAATCTCGGACAAACACCCCCATGCTGTCCAAATAAGCATTTTCACCTCCCTGATTATTTTCTTTCTCCGCCATGGCATAAAGAGGCATCATTTTTTCTTTCAAGGTAGCTAAAGCCTCTTCTTTTGTAGAAGTATTTTCAGAGAAATCCTCTCCATCTGTTAAGGCCATTGTAATTTTGCGGCGCCCGGCTTGCTTTTTCGTATCTGCAAGTTTTGCAGCTTTATCAATTGCTTCAAACAGACATGTATTCTGATCTGTATTTTCTATTGCATTCACTTGTTCTGAAATATCATCTGTTACTGTCTTATCTTGAAAAACAACCTGTACCTTGTCGCCAAAAGTAATCAGCGTCAATTGATCCGTCGTTCCCATCTTTGCCCAAAAATCCAGAATGCTTGTTTTCATTTGAGCAAAATACGCTTGGCTTACAGAAGCAGAAACATCTAAGAGCATATAATAATTACTTCCCTCTTGAGTCTCTTCAAACGGAAGCACTTTCAGTACGTCAAGTTCTTCTTCTGCGTAAGTAACACTCACTCCATCCAACAATTCTTTTCTAGCTGGGTAACAATATATCTTTATATCTGGCATACAAGAAGAAGCTCCTTCGATCCGCACCTCCTCGATATTTTCATCAATATCTGAAGCAAATGTCATGATGCTGATTCCCAAGCATAGATACCAAACCACTAGAATAATTGCCGTCAGACTTATTTTTCTTTTTTTACCCATTTCTTTTCCCCCGTGCAATATGCCACAAATTCCAGCTTTGCTTCTCCTACCGTGATAATCTGTCCATGTGTTAACTCTTGTGCCTGTTTCACAGTCTGACCTCCAAGATAAGCAAGATTGCCACCCTTTGGAAACAGATAGAATAAATTCTTTTTTTCCTCATAAACTACAGAACAATGCTCTTCTCTGGACACTTTAGAATCCTTTAACACAATATCATTGCTATGAGATCTCCCTATACGGTTGAATCCGGCATACAGTGGAAAAAATTGACCATATTCTTCTCCCTGTACGCAAACTAACCAACCCGCGATACATTTAGAAATGCCTTGTGCTTCAAATATGCTGATCGTTTTATCTGAATCCTGATCTATAGATGCAGATGAGGCAGCTTTCTGGGAAACTTTATTCAAATATTCCGCCGCATAACTTTCAATCTGGCGGGATTCCTGAACCATTGCTACTGTAAGGGAATCTTGTTCTTTATTTCCTTGTTCTCTTAATTCGGCGCAATGAGGACATTGCTGATATTCTTGATTATCATAGTAGTGGGCTTTTTCACATTGTACGACCGCCATGACTGATTTTCCTCCTTATTTCAAAATAACAGCAATGGCAGAATAATTATCCATTCCTTTACCCATCCCATTCTTTTGCACAGTCTCTTTCATCTGTTTGATCCAATTCTCTGAAGAACTTGCTTTTTTTAGCAAAGACTGCATCTGTTTTTCTTCAATCCATTCCCAAAAACCATCCGAACACAGTAAAAACGCCTCATTGCCGCTTCTCTCAATCGGCTTAGCTAATTGATAACGAGGCATATCCCATTCTGACCCCATTGCCCGCAATAAGCGGTTTCTGTCTGAATGTCCTCTAATCTGATCTTCTCTTATCTCTCCTGCAGCCACAAGCATTTGAGGCACGCTGTGATCTAACGTTCTCTCTTTCAACTTTTTATTTTTAAAATAATATAGCCTGGAATCCCCAATATGACCCCATCGCATAAAATAATCATCTATGATGAGTACCACCAGGGTTGTCTTCATTTCATAAACTCTCTTTTGCCTTTCTTGTTCCTTAAGGAGAAGTTCTTGGCTCTTCTCAAAAGCGCTCTTTAAATAATCTTCTGAGGACTCGCCATTTTTTTCGAAGTCATTCAAGATATATTCCGCCACAAGCCTTGACGCCTCATCTCCGCCTCCGTGACCTCCAAGACCATCGGCAAGTACAAAACAAAAAAGATCTCCTCTTTCCGCTACTCCCACATAATCTTCATTATATTCTCGCTCCCCAGGTTCAGATAAAACCTTATATGATAACATGCTTTCCTCCATTTCCAACTTTCCTCTTAGATCATATTATGATCATGATCTTTAAATATCTTCAATGATCCCGTCATCTGTATCTTCAATGATCCCATCATCCATATCTTCAATGATTCCGCTGTCCTCCTGACTTGTCGGCTGTTGCGGTTCCTCGGGTATCTGTGGCGCCTGCGGTTCCTCGGGTATCTGTGGTTCCTGCGGTATCTGTGGCACCTGCGGTTCTTCTGGAACATCATGATTTCCACTATCCCGGTCTTGGGAATTAGAATTGCTTGAACCAGAACTATCTGTATCTTTCTCTGTTGATTCCCCAAGACTTACCACAATCGTTATCGTTGTTCCTTCCTTTTCTTCTGTACCTGCTTCCTGGCTTTGGCTTATCACAAGTCCTTTTGAAACTTTTGAACTATATTCTTCCTCAATCTGTACTTTAAAGCCAAAATACTCTAACAGTTTTACAGCCTCTTCCTTGGTCCGATATACAAGATTGGGAACCTCGACTTTCTTCGGTCCTTTGCTGATTACAAGAGTGATTGGCTTATCTGTCCTTACCTCTGTTCCTGGATCTAACCCTTGGCTAATAATTTTTCCCTTTTTGACTTCTACGCTATGCTGATTCTTTACTTTTCCAATTGAATAAGTAAATCCTGTCTCTTTTTTAAGATTTTCAAGAACTTTCAAAGCTTTCTCTTTGGTCAAACCTCTCAGATCAGGCACCGTCAAAACTTTCGTTTCTGTGGAAAGGCTTCCTTTAGAAACGATAAGTTCGATCTCAGTCTCAACCTCAATCCGTTTCTCAGCATCAATATTTTGTGAAATAACTCTTCCTTTTTCTATAAAATCACTGTACTCTTCTTTTACCCCGTCTCTTTTTAGAATTAAATTCTGAGCCTTAATCTGCCTTTTTGCCTCTTCATAATCCATTCCTACAAGATCTGGCATCATCACTTCCTGATTGCCGCCGCTCATTATGACATACACGGTTCCCTTTGCGTTCAATTTTTCACCGCTATTGGGTTCTTGACTCAAAATCTTATTTTTCTCGATGCTTTCACTATAGTTCATGCCATTGATCACCACAGTCAAATCTTTTTCTTTTAAAATTTTTTCTGCCTCATCATAACTCATGCCTGATACATCAGGCACATAACATTCCCCCTCTTTTAAAGCTTCCACACCTGTCTTACTATCAATTTGTTTGGAAGTAAAACTTAAATTCCCCGTGATAAAAAGCGCTACGCAAATGCATACTAACGCCCCTGCCGCCCCTGCTGTCCATTTGATCCAGCCAGGCAGCTTTAAATCTTCCTTTTTTGCTTTCACTTCTATGATACGTTCTACTTTCTCTTGACTTGCCAATGCTTGATAAAAGCTCTCTGCATCCTGGGTTCGATATTCCTTTTTAACGTTAAGGCTGTTCATAAGGGCATTTTCAACATTGGGATCGATCTCTATTCCAAGTCGAGAAGGCGGCTGAAGCTGATCTTCCACCATACGTTCAATAGACTCCTCGGGACGCACTCCTGTAATCATCCTGTAAAACGTTGCTCCAATAGCATAGACATCCGTCCAGGAACCTTGTTCTCCTCTGCTTCGGTATTGCTCTTCCGGCGCATATCCCGGCTTTAGAATTACCGAAAGGCTCCTCGATTGCACTGCGGTTGCATATCTGGCAGCTCCAAAATCCAAGATCTTAATCTCTTTATTTTTTGTAATAAAAATATTATCTGGAGCAATATCCCTATGTATAATCCCTTCCTTATGAACTTGTCCAAGCCCCCTTAGCACGGGCTTTATAATGGAGCAAGCTTTCTCAACCGAGATCTTCTGCTGCTTTGCCAGCAATTCCTTAACCGTCATCCCTTCCAAAAATTCCATGATGATATATCCGGTTCCATTTTCCATAAAACAGTCATAAATATCTACAATCTCTGGAACGCTATTAAACTTTGCCAATCGTTTTGCTTCTGAGATAAAACTTTTTAAGCCTGCCTCAAATTGTACCGTAGCTTCCCCAGAAAATACTGTAAGCATCTTTGTCCCATAGCTTCTTGTGGCAAAGTCACTGGGAAGATATTCCTTAATCGCTACTTTCCTATGTAAAGTAGTATCCCATCCAATATAGGTTACTCCAAATCCTCCGTATCCTAACACTCTGCCTACCATGTATTTGTCGCCAATCATTTTCCCAGGCAAAAGATAATATGCTTCCTTTATGTCGGTCCCTTTCTGATAGCCGCAATGTCTGCATATTTTTTCTTCTTCTGAAATTTCCTCCATACAGCCCATGCATCTTATCATTTACTTTTTCCTCCGATCTGATTTTGAAACACGCTGCAGATTTCATCCTCATCAAAAATTTCAGCATCTTCCAAGTCATACTCTTTCAAAAATGCCAGGTATGTGGTCATTTTAGTTTCCTTATAATTTTCAAGCACTGTGCGATTGAGCGGAATGCCATCCTCATTATCCATATAAGCCGTACTTTGAATTACATCGCTAAGCAGCAAAGATAATACAAACATAGCGGCATCTTCCTTTTGTTTCTCTAATCCCTTTTGAATGCCATACCAATTTTCCATAACTGCCATTATTTTTCCATCCTTTAACACTGGATAGACAGAAAAATCAGTTGGAGGAAGCATGTTTACTGTCACATCCTTTACATCGTCAAGATCAGAGAGATCACCGGCAATCCAGGAGACAGCCTTATTTTTATTTTTAAATTTTTGGTAAATATTTTTTTGATCTGCATATCCAAGAGCTTTTCCCTGCTCTGGCATTTTGTCTATGTCAACTTGTTCTGGCATTTGTTTTTGCTTTTCCTGATTGATATAAACAACTCCCACCTGCATAGAAGTAGGAATTTGATATACTTCTTTTTGATCCAAATTATCAAAAAAGAGATAAGAGGAACTACTCATGGAATTGATTAATTTTGTCAATTTAGCGCAATCTTCAGACGGATCCAGCGATTTTGTGCAAAAAACATCTGGCATATTGCCATTCTTTTTAGCTTTTGTTAAAGCGTTGCTATAATCATCCCTCTGATACACTTCTATATTTACTTTCAATTGAGGACATTCTTTCTTGACACTTTCCAATAAGGCATTTGAGATCTCTTCACCTCTGTCTTGATCCTCTGCAAGCCATACGGTGATCTCCTGTTTGCCAATGCTATTTACATCAATCTTATCCCTGCCAGAAAATAAAGTCTGGCTAAGCAGAAGCATTCCTCCCATGATCATTGTTACTAGCGGTAATCCAATAGCAAGAACTTGCTTCTTTCTGCGATGCCTTTTCTGTTCTTGTTCTGGAAGCTCCACTTTTTTCTGATAAACAATGGCATCCTTAAACTTTTCTGCCGTCTGAAACCGCATCTGTGGCTCCAATGCAAGAGCCTTTAAGATCACTCTCTCTGTCTGCTGCTCTAGTTCAATGCCATATTCTGAGGGCATCTTTAATTCATCTTCCATGGAACGATCGGGCGCTTCCATCGGTTTTTCACCTGTCACCATCTCATAAAATATAGCTCCCACTGCATAGATATCCATAAATGCGCCTTGTTCATTTTTAGAACGATACTGCTCCGGCGGACTATATCCTGCTTTCACAACCACATCTTCTGTACGTTCTGTCTCTGTTCCTTGAAACTTCGCAGCTCCAAAATCGAAAATCTTTATGCTGTCTTCCCCTGTTAAAAAAATATTATCTGGACTGATATCCTTATGTATGATCCCATGAGAGTGGATCTTTGAAAGCGCATCCAAAATTGCCAAAATATACTTGACGGCATCCTTCGTTGAAAATCTTCCTCTTTCTTTTAAACATGTCTTTAGCAGGGGAGCATCCACATATTCCATGATGATATATGCAGTTTGATTCTCCTCAAAATAATCAAAGACATTGATAATATCTTTTTCTTTTGAGAAAATTGCCATATTTCTAGCTTCTTCTAAAAAACGCTCCAACTGCCTCTTAAATTCTTGTTCTTTATCCCCAGAAAAAATGCCGACCTTGACTTCTCCTTCTCCCCGGTTTACAAGTCCCGCTGGATAAAATTCTTTTACTGCGACTACGACGCTTAAAACTGTATCAAAGGCCTTATAGGTAATTCCAAATCCACCAAACCCTATACTTCTTCCAATGATATATCTGTTTCGCAATACAGTTCCTGGAATCAGCTGGTATGCCTGCAAGGCCTCTGACGTCTCTTGATATCCACAATAAGGGCATACTTGATAACTGCCTTTTATCTTAAAACATCCTAAACATAACTGATGCTCCATATTCTCCTCTTTCTGTTATAATATCATTCCAAAACCCTTGGAATAAAAACTATATACCGGCACATCATTTATATAATAAGCGCGAATCTTGAAGTAATAATTATGCCCTGGCGCAAAGTTTTTATAAGAATAAGTTACGCTGGTTCTTTTCGCATTAACAGTCTTCCATTTTTCATATTCTCCATTGTTATCAACTTTTCTCCAAATTTCCATTCTTGTTGCGTTTTTTATCTTATTCCATGAAATGGTGAACATCCTTTTTGATACATTTCTTGTAAATTTCATTTTTGGCGTAGACACTTTTCCGCCAATTTTTTTTGATCTCGCCGCAGACTGGACGCCTATTGACTTTCCTTTATAAGCTGCCACTTTATAATAATAAACTCTGCCACCTTTTAAATTCTTATCAAGATACGATGCCGCTTTTACGGTTGCGATCTTTTTATAATTTACATATCTGGAATTGGAACGGTATACATAATATCCATCTACTCCGTCTATCTTTTTCCAAGTAACTTTCACTGCATTGGATGCATTCAATTTTACAGACAAATTTTTTACGGTTTGAATTTTAATTTTAAGCTTCGCTCTTGTGCTGGTGACAGAATATTTTCCATTGCTCACCACGCAATAATAATATCTGCCATCAATATTTTTCTTTACTCCAGAACCTGGAATCGTATAAGAAGAAGATACTGCGCCAGAAATTTTATAGCCACTTCCCTTTGAAGATGTCGCATAATACCACTGATAGGTGCATTTTGACGGGTTACCTCCATTCTTTGTCACCTTAAATGTTACGCTGGCTCCAGCGCTCACAGACAAGTCTTTGGGACCGCTGACACTTGGAGGATACCATACGGAAAGCTTCGCTCTGCCGCTCTCTTTTTCCTCTCTCCCATCCTTTACTACGCAGTAATAATACCTTCCATTTAATTCCTTCGTGACATCAGAGGCTGGAATTGTATAACTGTTAGAAACTGCTCCCTTGATCTTTTCCCCTTTTGCCTTTTCAGAGATGCTATAATACCACTGGTAACCATAATTTTCAAAATTTCCCCCGCTGGCTTCTACTTGAAACGTTACGCTGGTTCCTTTTTTTACAGATTTGTTGCTTGGCATGCTTATTTGCAAAGATGCTGGACTTTCAGACACGGTAAGCTTTGCCTTATTTGTAGTGATCGTTTGCTCTCCATTGCTGACCACGCAGTAGAAGAAATAACCATTTAAGCCTATTGTTATCTCTCTTGCCGGAATGACATAGTCAGACGATACTGCTCCTTCAATTAAAGTTGCCTCATCAAGCGAATTTGGAGCCCAATACCACTGATATGTATAATCTGTTACTCTTCCTCCGCTGGCTTTTACTGAAAAAACTGCGTCATTTCCTAAGTTCACATATTGATCTTTGACAGGGGCCGTCTGGAACGGAGCATATACCGACAACTTTGCTTTATTTGTCCTCATAATCTTGCCGCCGTCATTTACTTCACAATAATAATATCCTGAATTATATGCTGTTACAGAGGGAATCGTATAAAAATATGATTCTGCGCCATAGATCATGATTCCTTCATCTTCAAAGCTTGGAGCATAATACCACTGATAGGTATAATCAGATAGCTCTCCTCCGCCTATGGAAATTCGGAATCTCGTCTCTTCTCCCTCTTGTATTTCCTGATCCTCTAGCTTGCTGATAGTATTTTCAGAATACCAGGAATCTGACAATCCATCGATCGTAATAGCCGGAACATATGCGATACTGCTGTCAAAATAATATTCGCTAATGCTTCCATTACTATTAATCCCATCAGCAGAAACTCTGTTAGATGGCGTTCTCAACCACCAATCTTGGCATTCATGTTCCATAGAGCCGTCATATCTCGTTAATGCATACGCACTGCAGGAGACAACTCTGTAGTCATTTTCGTTAAGACCATAGTTGCTGTTTAAATCATCATAAGAAAGTAAATAAACGTTATCCTTTGTAAAGATCTCATTTACAGAAGCATCTGACAAATAATGATTCGTCGCAATTTCTTTATTTACAATAATATTTTTTTGATCTCTGCTAAAAGCTTCCTTGTAAAAGGTATCATTCATCCAGGCACGAATGGAACAATTCTTCCAACCCAAATCCATATAAGTATTAAAATCTTCATAGTAGGGACCACAGTATATTCCCTGATCTGCCAAAAGTACTAAATTGTGATCTTCTACATCCAGTACCTTCCATCTTAACTGCTCCCATCGAAAATAACGATATCCATCTGCTCCCAGAACTCTTCTGTATTTCGTCCCATTTATCCAGGCGTCTCCAGATTGATCGTAATCGGCTTCCTTCATTTCATTGGTCAATTCTTCCATAGAAACTTCACTTTGCGGATAACTTCCAAAATAGACATATTCCCATTCCATTTTATTTATTTCAGAATTATATTGAGGTTTCGCAAATACTTTTACTTTTGTTTCTGCTGTTTTTTGTACTGATTGATCAATCACAGAAGTCATTGTGGTGACAATGGTAGCTATTCCTGAATTTTGCGCAGTTATCTCTCCCTGATCATCCACCTGTATCACATCTTCCCCTTCTTTTATGGAAAAATTGATTTCTACATCAGACTCACTTAAATTCTCTGGAATCCCAACTTCTATTTTTTTGGAACAATCTTTTCGCATTATTAATTTTTCTGGCACGTCTAATTTTTCTAACTGATCTAAAATCTCCGCCTGATTAATGACATTTATTATGGTTTCTCCTGTCTTGCTCACTGTATCATCCGTTTGTAAAACCATAGTGGTGACAATTGTAGTAGTCCCTGCATTCAATGCTTTTACCAATCCGTTTTGATCTACTTCTGCCACATCTTCTGCTGCGCCTTCTTTGATTGCATAACTGATTGTCACATCTGTATCAAAAAGGCCTTCTGGATAAGTAATTTGTATCTGATCCAGATAGCCAATTTTTAATTCCATGCTCTCTGTCACATCAACTTTTTCCGCCTGATCTAAAATATCTGCTGGCTCTAACACCTTTACCAAGGTTTCCATTGTCTTTTGAATCGGTTTATCAGTCACTGCTTTGATGGTAGTAACTATGATCGTCGTTCCTGCTTTTTGAGCTGTCAAATATCCCGTATAAGCATCAAGATCCACTACGTCTGTAGCGGCACCATCTTTAAAAGCATAACTGATCGTCACACTGTCAATTGGAACCTCGCTCGGTAAATTCACTTCAATATTGGCTTGTCCATTTCGATTCATTGTAATACTTTCAACTACAGTTACATTAGATAAGTCAATATCTGCAAATACTGGAATTTCCTGAGTCGTCAAAAAAACTATCACGGCAAGAATCACAGACAGCAACTTTATCCATATTTTCTTTTTTTGCATCATAAAGCCCTCCCATTTTTTCATCAAATGATTCGTATTTATTGTATCAACATTGTATATACGTTCTTGTGCTAAACATTATCAATTACAGTTATGTGCTAATTGTTGAGATCTATTTCAATATCTTATTTTTCATAATCTATATCTCCTCCTCATATTTTGACATATATAAATTTTTCCTACATATCAAAAAGCGTACTTTTTGATATAGTGGCAATTTTATCGAAATAAAACAAAAAAAATCATTTATACTTGATTTTTCTTTTTGATTCTTCTAAAATAGAATTGGTAAATATTGGATATATCTAGTCTAAAAAAGTACACTTTTTTATCACTTGCAGATAAAAAACGTATCTTATCTATATTTCTATTTTGTTTATAGAATCCCACATCAACTTCCTTATCCCTCAATCTTACGTCGGTAATTGACTTTGACGCACCAAGTGCTTATACATAATGAGATCTTATAATTCAACAATTACTTCTCATTGTTTTTTATTCTTAGACTTTCTGGTATAAGATAAATAAGAGTGTTAAAATGATCTAATTTCTCTACAATGAAAACGATCCTTTTAACACTCTCTTATTTATTGAACGGAAAAAATATTTTCAATTTAAAAATTTTTATAGCAATATCACCACTTATTCACCGATATTTTTTACCCACCTATAAAATGTTGCCCTGGCAACGTTACATAACTTGGCAGCTTCCTCTGAGGAGATCTCTTTTGCTACCCAACGGGCACATATTTGACTAAAGTTTTCTGGCAACGGTTTTTGCGGTCTTCCAAACTTCACTCCACGAAGTCTCGCTGCTTCAATCCCTTCTCTTTGCCTTTCCCTGATATTTTTTCTTTCATTTTCTGCTACAAATGACAATACTTGAAGTACAAGATCACTTAGAAATGTCCCAACCAAGTCGGCACCTCTTCTAGTATCTAAAAGAGGCATGTCAATCACTACAATATTTGCTTTCTTCTCCTTTGTTATCACACGCCATTGTTCGTTTAAATCTGCATAATTCCTTCCCAAACGATCAATAGACTTTACAAATAATACAGAATTATGATCTAACTTTTTTAACAGCCTTTTATATTGCGGTCGATTGAAATCTTTTCCTGACTGTTTATCCATATAAATCTGATTCTTGGGCACCCCTATTTCAAGTAACGCATTTCTCTGCCTGTCTTCATTTTGTTCTCTTGTGGACACCCTCATATATCCATACATCTTTTGTTGTTCCATAATCAGCCTCCATAAAAAATTGTTAAGTGTAAAAACTAGTCCAAATAATTCTCGGACAAGGTGGTCAAGCCCACTTCAACTCTCCTAATCCCTCATTTTCAAGGAGATTGCGCACTTTGCTGCACCAAACACGATCGCATGGCAATATCTTGCTCTTATGTGAGTGACTTTGCTTCGCTGGGACAGATCCTGCGCATATTTTATTCTATAAGAAATATGCTTTTACGCTTTAGCGTGAAAAGGTTCTTCTTATAGAATAAAAAAAGATCCTGGCAGCTAAGTGCCAAGATCTTCCTTTCATTCAAATATTTCATAAGTTACTGATTATTTTTATCAATAGCGCCTGACTTTCTCTTATTATGACTCTTCTGTATCCTCAGCTTCCTGGTCTGCCTCTGCCCTGGCAATCAATTCTTCCATTAATTTTTCATTTGTCTGCTCCAATGGGCTATTCATCTTTCGGGCAGCTTCCTCTGCTTTCCTGGCGCTTAATTCTACCTCCTCATCTGTGAGAAGTTCATTTGCGTCTGCATGTTCCATTAATGATCTATCTTCCCGTACCTTGGCAATGCTTGCAACTGTAATATCATCTTCCAGATTCATCAGCTTAACTCCAGAAGTGACACGCCCAAGTACAGAGATTCCTTCTACTTTCATACGAATTATAATTCCCTCTGTGGTAATCATCATAATCTCATTTTCCTGGTTGACAGCCTTGATACCGATAATGCTTCCAGTCTTATCTGTAATCTTATAGCATTTTACTCCCTTTCCGCCACGATTCTGAGGCGTAAATTCTTCCATATGGGTTAGTTTACCCAATCCTTTTTCAGATGCAATCAGCAAATATTCTCCCTGGGTATCCATCTGCATTCCCACAACCTCGTCCCGGTCTGAGAGGTTCATTCCAATCACGCCCATAGACGTTCTTCCTGTACTTCGCACATCTGTCTCGTGAAACCTGATGCACTGCCCAAATTTGGTCACAAGGAGAATATCCTTGGTATTGTCTGTGAATTTCACTTCAATCAATTCATCCTCTTCCCGAAGATTAATTGCTGCAAGCCCCTTTTTGCGTACATTTGCATAATCTGTCACTGGAGTCTTTTTGACAATTCCTTTCTTTGTAGCCATGAACAAATAATGATCGTCTTTATACTCTCTCAGAGGTATCACGGCAGTAATTTTCTCACCTGGCTGAAGCTGCAGGATATTTATGATCGCAGTCCCTCTTGCCGTCCTCCCGGCTTCCGGTATTTCATATGCCTTAATCCGATATACTTTTCCAGTATTCGTAAAAAACATCAGATAATGATGAGTCGTAGTCATCAAAAGTTCTTCGATGTAGTCGTCCTCTATGGTCTCCATGCCTTTGATGCCTTTGCCGCCACGGTTCTGGCTGCGAAAATTATCCACGCTCATTCGCTTAATATATCCCAGCTTTGTCATAGTAATTACCGTGTTAGAAACTGGAATCAAATCTTCCATGGAAATGTCATACTCGTCAAACCCGATGGAAGACCTTCTATCATCCCCATATTTGTCAGAAATCAACATAATTTCTTCCCGAATGACGCCAAGAAGCTTCTTCTCGTCTGCAAGAATAGATTTTAATTCTGCAATCAATTCCATCAACTGATTATATTCTGCCTCTAATTTGCTGCGCTCCAAACCGGTAAGGGCGCGCAGACGCATATCCACAATTGCTTGTGCCTGCGCATCGGAAAGAGCAAAACGCTCCATCAATCTTGTCTTTGCAAGCTGAACATTTTCACTTCCACGAATGATGCTGATAACTTCGTCAATATGATCAAGAGCCACCAGTAATCCCTGTAAGATATGCGCACGTTCTTCAGCTTTATTGAGCTCATATCTAGTTCTTCTGGTGACAACTTCTTCCTGATGTTTTAAGTAATATTCCAGCATCTCGCTAAGATTAAGCACTTTTGGCTCATTATTTACCAGGGAAAGCATAATTACCCCGAAAGTATCTTGAAGCTGCGTATGCTTATAGAGCTGGTTTAAAATTACATTGGGATTTACATCCCGGCGCAATTCAATACAAATGCGCATTCCTTCCCTGTTAGACTCATCACGAATCTCAGTAATGCCATCGATTCGTTTATCCCGCACCATGTCTGCAATCTTTTCAATCAATCTAGCTTTATTGACCATATAGGGAAGCTCAGTCACTACAATGCGGTTTTTGCCATTTGCCATGGATTCAATGTTTGTGACAGCCCGAACTTTCACTTTTCCTCGCCCTGTGCGGTATGCCTGGTCAATGCCTGATGTTCCAAGTATCATGCCTCCAGTAGGAAAATCTGGTCCTTTTACAATTTTTAAAATTTCTTCTATCTCTGTGTTGCGGTCCTCTTGAATCCGGTTGTCAATTATTTTTACCACTGCGGCAATTACTTCACGGAGATTATGCGGCGGTATATTGGTCGCCATTCCAACAGCTATCCCCGTTGTTCCATTTACTAGAAGATTTGGAAAACGTGACGGCAGAACCAGAGGCTCTTTCTCTGTCTCATCAAAATTAGGTCCAAAATCAACGGTATCCTTATTGATGTCCGCAAGCATTTCCATGGAAATTTTACTGAGGCGCGCTTCCGTATAACGCATTGCCGCTGCGCCGTCGCCATCCACAGAACCAAAATTTCCATGACCATCCACCAGCATGTAACGAGTGGACCATTCCTGCGCCATATTTACCAGAGCTCCATAAATCGAGCTATCTCCATGAGGATGATATTTACCCATAGTGTCACCGACGATACGCGCACATTTACGATGAGGTTTATCCGGACCGTTATTGAGCTCTATCATAGCATATAGGATACGCCTCTGCACAGGCTTGAGACCATCTCTGACATCTGGAAGCGCTCTGGACGCAATCACGCTCATTGCGTAGTCAATATAAGAACGCTCCATCGTTTTTTTTAGGTCAACGTCATCAATCCTGTCAAATATTCTGTCATCCATTTATTTTCCTCCTACACATCCAGATTCTGCACAAACCGGGCATTGGCTTCAATAAACTCCCGCCTCGGTTCTACTTTATCTCCCATCAAGGTAGTAAAAGTCAAATCAACTTCCGCCGCCGTTTCATCATCAATGGTGACTCTTTCCAGAATTCTGGTTTCAGGGTCCATGGTAGTTTCCCAAAGCTGCTCCGGATCCATTTCCCCCAACCCCTTATAGCGTTGAATCTTATTATTTCCGTCTCTTCCGATTTCCCTTAAAATACGGTCTAACTCCGGTTCATCATAGGCATACCATACTTTTTTATTCTTCTCTATCTTAAAAAGAGGGGGTTTTGCCAGATATACATATCCCTGACGGATTAATTCTGGCATAAAGCGATACATAAATGTCAGCATCAAGGTACTAATATGAGCGCCGTCCACATCTGCGTCTGTCATAATAATAATCTTATGATATCTCAGCTTTGCAATATCAAAATCTTCATGAATCCCTGTTCCGAACGCAGTAATCATCGCCTTAATCTCAGCATTACCATAGATTTTATCAAGCCTGGCTTTCTCGACATTCAGTATCTTGCCTCTCAAAGGCAGAATTGCCTGGGTAGCACGGCTTCTTGCAGTCTTTGCCGAGCCTCCCGCTGAGTCCCCCTCGACAATAAAAATCTCACAATTTCTAGGATCTTTGTCTGAACAGTCTGCAAGCTTTCCTGGAAGTGCGTTTCCCTCTAATGCAGTTTTTCTTCGTGTAAGATCCCTTGCTTTTCTTGCAGCCTCCCTGGCCCGCTGCGCCAACAGCGATTTCTCACAGACCGCCTTGGCAATGGATGGATTCTGTTCCAGAAAATATGTCAGCTGCTCGCTTACCACGCTATCGACAGCCCCTCTAGCCTCGCTGTTTCCAAGCTTTTGCTTTGTCTGACCCTCGAACTGAGGTTCTGAGATCTTAACGCTGATAACAGCCGTCATTCCCTCTCTAATATCCTCGCCCGAAAGGGCCGTCTCATTCTCTTTTAAAATTTTATTCGCTTTGGCATAAGCATTAAATGTTTTCGTCAAAGCATTTCGAAAACCTGCCAAATGCGTTCCTCCTTCTGGAGTCGTAATATTATTTACAAAGCTGTAAGTAGCGTCATTATATGAATCATTATGCTGCAGTGCGACCTCCACATATACGCCGTCTCTTTCTCCTTCGCAATAAATCACATTTTCATAAAGTGATTCTTTGCTGCGGTTTAAATAGGCTACAAATTCTTTGATGCCGCCTTCATAATAGAATTCTTTCTCCTGTTCCAAACCCTGCCGTTGATCTGCAAGCTTAATTCTGATTCCCTTTGTAAGAAAGGCCATTTCTTTCAAACGCTGTTTTAATGTCTCATAATCATATACGGTATCTTCAAATATGCTTTCATCTGGGGAAAACGTGACCGTGGTTCCTGTTTTATCAGGCTCGCAATCTCCGATAATTTTTAGCGGATAGATGCTTTTACCACGCTCATAACGTTGTTTATACCTTTTTCCCTCATGTAAGATCTCAACCTCCAGCCAATTGGAAAGCGCATTTACTACGGAAGCTCCCACTCCGTGAAGTCCGCCGGATACTTTGTAACCCCCGCCGCCAAACTTGCCACCTGCATGAAGTACAGTAAATACGACTTCTACGGCTGGAAGACCTGCTTTGTGATTAATTCCCACAGGAATCCCTCTTCCATTGTCCGTAACCCGGATGCAGTTATTTTCTAAAATAAACACCTCAATGGTATCGCAATACCCTGCTAGGGCCTCATCTACTGAATTATCTACAATCTCATAGACAAGATGATGAAGCCCGCGCAAAGAGGTACTTCCGATATACATACCAGGACGTTTCCGGACGGCTTCTAATCCTTCCAAAATCTGAATCTGGTCTGCTCCATACTCTGCATTCGTATTTGTACTTGTACTCATGTAATTCCTCCAATTCCTAAAAACTGTTTTCAGGTTTTACCATTCCATTTACAACTCTGAATATCTTATTTATCTCAAACCGGTTTCTCACAAATTCATCCAGTCCAGTACAGGTAATCACAGTTTGTATATCATGAATGCTGTTCAAAAGAAAATTTTGCCGCTTGCTGTCTAATTCAGAAAGCACATCATCTAAAAATAAAACTGGCGTTTCTTTCATAGACTTTTTTACAAGTTCAATCTCAGAAAGCTTCAGCGACAACGCACAACTGCGGTGCTGTCCTTGAGATCCAAATTTTCTCATATCTATATCTCCGATCAAAAAACACATATCGTCCCTGTGAGGTCCCACGGACGTCATTCCAAGTTTTAGATCTCTTTCCTGGCTGTTTAAAATCTCTTGCTCTAGCTGTTCCCCCTCTACATTTGGCTCATAACGAAGCTCTAATGCCTCCCGATTTCCAGAAATGTCATTATGAATTCTTAAAACAATTTCATTTAGCTCATCAACGAATTTTTTTCGGGCAAAAATCAGTTTTTTCCCATATTCTGCAAGCTGAATATCCCAAACTGACAGGGTATCCCTTAGTTCTGGCCTAAAACGTATATCTTTGAGAAGCTTATTTCTATGATTAAGTATTTTATTGTATTTGGTCAGGTGATATAAGTAGATCTTATCTAATTGGCAAAGTTCAGCATCCAGAAAACGACGGCGTTCAGAAGGACCATTTTTTATTATATTCATATCTTCCGGGGAAAAAAAAACAATATTTAAAATTCCAAAAAGCTCTGACGCTTTTTTTATGGGAACTTTGTTTATGGCAATTCCCTTAGACCGATTCTTCTTAACATGCATATCTATCTGGTAATCCAAACCTCCCTTTTCCACAATCGTCCTTATATGAGATTCTTCCTGTCTAAATTGTATCAATTCCCTGTCCTTGCTGGCCCTATGAGATCTGGTGGTCCCGCTGACATAGACAGCTTCTAGGACATTTGTCTTACCCTGGGCATTGTCTCCATACAAAATATTGGTACCTCTGTCAAACTCCAGATAAAGTTGATCATAATTGCGGAAATTTTTAAGGGCAACAGATTTAACGATCATTTTATAATTATAATTGTCTTTCCCTCAAAGGAAACGACATCTCCGTCCACTAATTTTTTTCCTCGCTGCGTCTCAACCCTTCCATTCACTGTAACCAGTCCATCCTGAATAACCATTTTAGCAAATACTCCAGAATCGACAAAATTAACAGCTTTCAGAGCCTGACCAAGCTTTATATATTCACCTCTCAGTTTAATTTCTTCCATAGATTCCTCACATCAATCTTACGATATCTTTGATGTCATGACAAATATCATAAGATCTAAAAAATAAAAAACATTAATTAGTTGCTGCGTTAAAATTTACCGGCAGGATGAGATAGATAAATTTCTCACTATCATCCTTGATAAAACAAGGCGCTTTCGGATTGACCATGTATAATACAACTTCCTCTTCCTCTATCACCCGGAGAGCGTCGATGAAAAATTTAGGATTAAAACCTATCATGATGTCCTTTCCTTCTTTCTGGATATCAATTTCCTCATTCATAGATCCAATAAATGAATTAATTTTCAATTCCATATTGCAATCCTGCACATTCATGATGATAGGCTTTTTATCTCCCTCCTTTACCAACAGAGTGGCACGGTCGATACAATCAAGCAATTCCCGCTTATTTATCTTAATTTTCGTTTCATAATCAGAAGAAAGCATTTGTTCGATTTTAAAGTATTCTCCTTCTATCAATCTGGAAACTACGGTGGTACTGCCAAATTCAAATACAATATGATTATCCGTAAAAAACATATGGACAATTTCATCCGCGTCTCCAGGGAGAATTTTGCTTACCTCCTGAAGCGTCTTTCCTGGAACTACGATCTTACAGTGAGGATAAGAATCTTTTAACTCAATATTACGAATAGAAATACGATGTCCATCAAGAGATACCACTTTAAATTGGTTTTCATTAATTTCGAATAATTCTCCTGTCATCAATTTATTGCTGTCGCTGTCTGAAATAGAAAAAATAGTCTGGCGAATTACATCTTTTAATGTAAATTGTGATAATGCGACAGGCTGATTTTTTTCAATGTAAGGTAAGTAGGAAAAATCTTCTCCAGATTTTCCTATAATATTAAATTTTGCTTTTTCACAAGTGATTACCGTTTTATATGATTCATCTGTAATAATGGTAACCTGATTATCTGGAAGCTTCCTTACAATTTCAGAAAAGATCTTAGCATCTAAAGCGATTACGCCTCGTTCTGCAATTTCTCCTTCAATTTTTGTCTCAATTCCAAGTTCCATATCATTTGCTGTTAATTTAATTTCATTTGTAGAAGCATCAATTAAAATACATTCTAGGATTGCCATTGTAGTTCTGGAGGGTACTGCTTTTGATACAATGTTCACTCCTTGTAAAAGATTCGATTTTGAGCATATGATTTTCATCTCGCACGTTACTCCTTCCTGAACGAACGTAAAGAAATAATTTATAGTAAAAGATCCGTATTAGTCTTCATAGGGCTTGTTTATATGTGAATAAGTCTCCAAACCCTTTATTTTCCAGGCTTTAATGATTTGAAGTTCAGGTATAACCCTGTGAATTTTATCTTGAAATACATGGGACAAGCTGTGAATAACTAAAAGTAGCCACTTAGTTCGGATTGATCTTCTTCTTTATAGTTTCGATTAAATGATTGAAGTTCTCGTCCTTTTCGTATTCGTTGGTAATTTTTTTAATTCCATGGATAATTGTTGCATGATCTCGCCCTCCTAGGAGCGCTCCAATCGTTTCTAGGGAAGTAGAAGTCATGTTTTTACAGAGATACATGGCAATTTGTCGTGGTTTTGCTATGTTATTGCTTCTATTTTTAGAAATCATCTGGTCTGTAGAAATATTAAAATGTTCTGCAACGATTTCAATGACAAGTTGAGGTGTAATTTCTTTTGGCTTGTCCGGGGAAATAATGTTTTGCAGCTCCTGTACTGCTACGTCCATTGTGATTTCCGTGTGTTCTAAGTTGGAAAATGCTAGCAATTTATTTAATGCGCCTTCCAGCTCACGGATATTGGATTTGATGTTCGTGGCAATGTAGTCTAATATTTCATCATCTAAAAGAAATCCATCCATTTCTTCCTTGCGGCGCAAGATCGCCATTCTAGTTTCATAATCAGGATATCCTACATCGGCAAGAAGACCCCATTCAAAACGGGAGCGAATGCGTTCTTCCAGAGTTTCCATCTCTTTTGGCGGTTTATCGGAAGTTAAAATTATCTGCTTTCCGGCAGAATGCAAAACATTAAAGGTATGGAAGAATTCTTCCTGAGTACTTTCTTTTCCAATAATAAATTGTACGTCGTCAATCATGAGGACGTCTACTGTCCGGTATTTTTCACGTAGTTTTGTCATTGCCGAAGCGTTACCATTACGGATGGAGTCAATGACTTCATTGGTAAATTCTTCCGATGTCACATAGATTACCTTTTTATCTGGTTTTTGCTGCAAGATAAAGTGTCCTATGGATTGGATCAGATGTGTTTTTCCTAATCCAGGACCGCCATAGATATAAAGGGGGTTGTATGCTTCCCCTGGTGATTCGGCTACGGCGAGGCTGGCAGCATGGGCAAATTTATTGTTTTTACCTACGACAAAGGTATCAAAAGTGTAATTCGGATTGAGGTTGGAATTGTCTGATCCTGGAATAAAGTCAGGATTTTTACTTTTGAATGGCTTTATCTTGCTGGTATCTTCTGGCAGAATAAATTCAATGTCGTATTCTTTTCCCGTAATCTCTGCAATTGCGACTTTAATTGGAAGTGAATATTTTTTTGAAATATAATTTAACGTCATCTGTTGTTCAGATGGAACCATGATATAAAGCTTTGAGCCATCGATGTTATACAAGCTTAGTGGTTTAAGCCAAGTGTTGAAAGTAACGTCCATGAGCTCATGCTCTTCTTTTACTGTTTTAAGGATTTGTTCCCATTTTTCTAAAATAAGTTCCATATGCTTCTCCAAGTAATTATAATACCTTCCGATGTTGTTCATAATCTTCCATAATCTATAATAACGCAAATTATCGAAATAATCAATAAATATTTATTATTGCAGGGTTCATATCTTTTTGTGGATATCTATTTAAAATAAGAGTCAGACAAATTGTGGAAATCTCATTTTTGGGAAAAAATATGCAAGAATTGGTATTTTTTCCACTAAATGAGTTATAAACATATCTACAAAAGGGAAAAATATGGATAGTTATAAGCTTTTAGGGGTAGATCTTGGTTGTTTTTCAAGGATTTTTAATTATTTATCAACATTTTATCCACATTATCTTGATAACTTTCTTATGTTGTGGATAATGTGGATAATTTGTTGATAAAACGTATCGTTTCCTTATTATAATGTGCAATGTGAATAATGTGGAAATAAGAAATGTGAGGGACTAGTTATCCGCAGCCTATCAACAATGTGGATTTCAATGTGGAATCTATGTGAAAAGAATGTTTATGCAAGATACTCAGACACTATTCTCATAAAATTTTGAAAAATGTTATGGCAAAAAAATAAAATATGCTAAAATAGCTTGACTTAAGGGGATTATTTGATATAATGAGACATGATGTTTTTTAACGCAGAGGAGGTGGATAACCATGAAAATGACATATCAGCCCAAAAAAAGGTCAAGATCCAAAGTTCATGGATTTCGGGCAAGAATGAGCAGCAAAGGCGGAAGAAGAGTATTAGCTGCAAGAAGATTAAAAGGAAGAAAAAGATTATCAGCATAGGCCACAGCATTTGTGGTCTTTCTTCTTAGGATTCAGCTTTAGATATTGAGAAAAGAGAATTATATGAAATTTTCAGAATCATTAAAGAAGAACAGTTATTTTCAGAACGTATATAAGAACGGTAAGTCTTATGCAAACCGTTTTTTTGTTATGTACGTTCTAGAAAATGATCTGGACAAGAACAGATTAGGAATATCGGTCAGTAAAAAAGTAGGAAACAGCGTTATCAGGCATCATGTTACCAGATTGGTCAGAGAAGCATACAGGCTACAGGAGGAAAGATTTGATTGTGGTCTGGATATTGTAGTAATTGCAAGAGTGTCGGCAAAACAAGTCTCTTATCATGAAACTGAGCGGGCAATCCTGCATCTTGGAAGTCTTCATCACATTTTGAAGAAATCAATTATATGAAGTATAGAAAAGAAGATGGAATGTTTTGAAAAGAATATTAATTGCTGTAATTGAACTATATCGAATTTACTTGTCCCCATTAAAGACTACAAAGTGTCCGTATTATCCTACTTGCTCAACTTATGGTTTAGAGGCAATTAAAAAGCATGGGGCATGGAAAGGTTCTTTGTTAGCTGGATGGCGTATTTTAAGATGTAATCCATTTTCCAAAGGCGGGTACGATCCAGTTCCATAATTTAGGAGGTTTATCACATTGACAGGAATTATTTTGACACAATATTCAGGCAAGATTGTAGGTCCGATAGCAAGGTTGATCGGATATGTCATGAATGGCCTGTATATGTTTCTGAATGATGTATTTAGCATTCAGAACATTGCTCTGTGCATTATTTTATTTACAATCATTATTTATATTTTAATGACGCCACTGACCTATAAGCAGCAAAAATTTTCCCGGTTACAACAGGAAATGCAACCAGAAATTAATGCGATAAGGGAAAAATATAAAGATAAAAAAGATCAGGTTTCTGTTCAGAGAATGAATGAAGAGATGCAAATGGTATATCAGAAATATGGAGTATCTACCATGGGAAGCTGTTTGCAGCTTTTGATCAATTTCCCGATTTTTATTGCAATGTATCAAGTAGTGCGTAATGTGCCTGCTTATGTCAGCAGCGTCAAGGACGTATATATTCCTCTTGTTGACAAAATAGTAAATACCGATGGCTTCCAAAAAATCATGGAGAATGTTTTAAAGGATTCTGGTGCGGCTGGGATTGGACTAAATTTTGAAACAGCGGCTACGACTTCTAATTCTATCATAGATGTTCTCTATGCAATGCCCAGTCATGGATGGGATGTTTTGCGTGATAATTTTAGCGGATTGACGGACATCATAACTTCTACAGAAGCGACAGTATCACATTTTAATAATTTGTTTGGGATAAGTATTGCCAACTCTCCTATTAATTTAATTTCAAGTGGATGGAATGAGAAGAATTTTGCGTTAATTTTTGGGGCAATTATGGTTCCTTTGCTTTCATACTTAACGCAAGTTTTAAATATTAAGCTGATGACAACGAATACTAATGCGGCTGCTTCTGAGAACGACGCCATGGCAAGGCAGATGAAGACAATGAATACGATGATGCCGTTATTCTCCCTGGTAATGGTCTTTTCTGTTCCAGTAGGCGCAGGTATTTACTGGATTGCTGGTTCTGTGATTCGTTCTGTGCAACAGGTCGTATTAAACCGTCATATGAAGAATTTGGATTTAGAAGCAATCATAGAAAAGAATAAGGAAAAAGCGAAGAAGAAGAGAGAAAAACAGGGAATCCATGAAAATCAAATTTCAAATACTGCCAGGATCAATACAAAGAAGACAGAATATGTTACTTCTCAGGAGAAAGAAGAAAAGCTTTATCACGCAGCGGAATGTGCAAGATCGGCAAAAAAGGGCAGCCTTTTAGAGAAAGCGAATATGGTAAAAGATTTTAACGAGCGTAATAATAAGTGATAGGAAATAGGGGGAATTGAAATGGATTTTATTGAAGTGACGGCTAAAACAGTAGATGATGCTATTACTGAAGGCCTGATAAAGCTTGGGACTACTAGTGATAAAATAGAGACAGAGATTATTGAAAAGGGAAGCAGTGGATTTTTAGGTATTGGAAGCAAGCCAGCAGTCGTTAGGATTCGTAAAAAATTTACAGTTGAGGATTATACTAGAAAGTTTTTAGATGATATATTTCATGCAATGGACATGGATGTAAATATTATCATACATGTAAGTGAAGATCAGAAGAATGTGGATATAGAATTAAAAGGGGATGACATGGGAGTTTTAATTGGAAAACGAGGACAAACCCTGGATTCTTTACAATATCTTACAAATCTTGCATTAGGGAAACAGGTAAATGAATTTATCAAGGTCAAGATTGATACAGAGGATTATAGAAAAAGACGCAAGGAAACATTGGAAAATCTTGCTAAGAACATTGCATATAAGGTCAAAAGAACAAAGCATTCTGTTTCCTTAGAGCCAATGAATCCATTTGAACGGCGTGTAATTCATTCTTCCTTGCAAAATGACCGCTATGTAAATACCCACAGCGAGGGAGAGGAACCTTACAGGCATGTGGTAGTTACATTAAAAAGAAATTAAGAATTTTTGAAAAGGCTTTCTCAAAATGCTTCAATGCTGAGAGAAAGTCTTTTTATCTTATATTTATTTAATTTTTTTGAGACAGCCATATGACATAATGAGGTGCCCCAGAGGATATATTTTGAAAAATAAATCAAAGCTTCAGAATATATGGTTTTGAAAAAATAAAGTGAAGCCTCAGAATGTATGCTTTCTAGAAAAATAATTTGATGTTCTTGAGAATAAAGACAGTGAAAAAATAACTATTAAATATAGCTATTTGGCGAATGTCGCAATGATAAGGCGTCGTTTGGGAGCAAATTTAAGATTTTTACGAAATAAGATGCGAGAGGTTTTGTAAGCTTAAGGTAAAGAGCTTGTTTATATAAGTTATATCTGTATTATATTTTTATAATAATTTGAATTTTTATAAATATTTGTGTGGAGGAGGATTGAAAATGGCAGGAGATACCATTGCTGCGATTGCTACATCTATGACAAATTCAGGAATTGGCATTGTCCGCATCAGCGGAGGAGAATCTTTTTCTGTGATAGATCGTATTTACCGTTCAAAAGACCGAAAAAAGATACTGTCTCAAATGCCAAGCCATACGGTACATTATGGATATATTTACGATGAAGATAAAGTGATTGACGAAGTTATGGTTTTGATTATGAGAGCGCCGAATAGTTATACAGCGGAGGATACAATAGAGATTGACTGTCATGGCGGGGCTCTCGTTATGAAACGGATATTAGAGACGGTTATAAAATATGGAGCCAGGATCGCAGAACCAGGAGAATTTACAAAACGGGCATTTTTGAATGGAAGAATAGATCTTTCCCAAGCAGAGTCTGTGATTGAAGTGATAAATGCCAAGAATGATTTTGCATTGAAGACATCGGTTGATCAACTTCAAGGAAAATTGAAAAATAAGATAACAAGAATAAAAGATAAGATCTTATATGAGATTGCGTTTATTGAATCATCATTAGATGATCCTGAACATATATCAACAGATGGATATAGTGATAAGTTAAATGAAAATATAATAAAAATAATTATAGAGCTTGAACAATTGATGCAAACTGCGGAGTATGGAACTGTCTTAAAAGAGGGAATTGATACAGTTATTGTAGGAAAGCCAAATGCTGGAAAATCTTCTTTGATGAATGTTTTGTTAGGCAGAGATCGTGCGATTGTCACTGATATTGAAGGTACTACGAGAGATGTGTTGGAAGAGCAGATTAATCTCAATGGCATTAGCTTAAATCTTGTAGATACGGCTGGAATAAGAGAAACAAATGATGAAGTAGAGAAAATTGGAGTAAACAAGGCAAAAGAATATTTATCAAAAGCAGATTTAATTATTTATACAGTAGATGCTTCTACAGAGATTGATCATAATGACGAAAAGATCTTAAGACAGTTAAAAGGTCATAAAGTAATCGTGCTGCTAAATAAATCAGATTTAAGAAAAAAAGTTTCGGAAAAACAAATAGAAGATAAATTATTAAGTTTAGAAATAAGTTTTAAAATTTTATCTGTTTCTGCAAAAGAACAACAGGGATTTGAGGAGTTAAAATCAATAATTCAAGAGATGTTTTTTTCAAAAGAGATTAAAGTTAATGATCAGATCTATATTACGAATATAAGGCATAAGAATGCGCTTTGTTCTGCACGGGATTCTTTGAGAATGGTGCAAAAAAGTATCGAAGATCAAATGCCAGAAGATTTTTATTCGATTGACTTGAGGAACGCTTATGAGCAACTTGGATATATCACAGGTGACAGTATTGGAGAAGATTTAGTGAATGAGATATTTTCTAAATTTTGCATGGGAAAATAAAGTTTAAACTTTATGCTAATTTTACTAGTATTTAAAATAGAATTATATATAGATTAAATTTTTGAAAGGAGTTTATTATGCCTTTTTTGGAAGAAAGTTATGATATTTGCGTGGTAGGGGCGGGGCATGCCGGGTGTGAAGCTGCTCTTGCTTGTGCAAGGCTAGGATTAGAGACGATCTTATTTACCATAAGTATTGAAAGTATTGCAATGATGCCTTGTAATCCTAATATTGGAGGCAGCTCTAAGGGACATCTGGTGAGGGAGGTTGATGCTCTCGGTGGACAAATGGGGATTAATATAGATAAGACTTTTATCCAGTCAAAAATGTTGAATCGTTCAAAAGGTCCAGCAGTTCATTCTTTGCGTGCTCAAGCGGACAAGGCAGAATATAGCCGCTTAATGAGAATTACATTGGAGCATACAGAGGGACTGACTTTGCGTCAGGCTGAAGTGACAGATTTGATTGTCGAAGATGGCAAAGTTCAAGGAGTAAAAACTCATTCTGGCGCTTCTTATTATAGTAAAGCTGTAATCTTATGTACAGGTACCTATTTAAATGCTAGGTGTTTGTATGGAGATGTTGTAAATTATACTGGTCCTAACGGGTTGCAATCTGCAAACCATTTGACAAAATCTTTGAGGGAACATCAAGTGGAGATCTTTCGTTTTAAGACAGGTACGCCTGCAAGAATTGATAAGAGATCTATTGATTTTAGTAAGATGCAGGAACAATCTGGCGATGACAGGGTCATTCCTTTTTCTTTTACAACTGATCCCAAAGAAGTGCAGATAGATCAGGTTTCTTGTTGGCTTACTTATACAAATGATAAAACACATCAAATTATAAACGATAATTTGGATCGTTCTCCTCTATACTCTGGCATGATTGAAGGCACCGGGCCAAGATATTGTCCTTCCATAGAAGATAAGGTAGTAAAATTTGCAGATAAAGAAAGGCATCAGGTTTTTATTGAGCCAGAAGGACGTAATAGCAATGAAATGTATGTGGGAGGAATGTCCAGTTCTTTGCCTGAAGATGTTCAATATGAAATGTACCATACAGTGCCAGGATTAGAACATGCAAAAATTGTTAGAAATGCATATGCCATAGAATATGATTGTATTAATCCTAGACAACTCTATCCAACGTTGGAATTTAGAAATATTCATGGCTTATTTTCAGGAGGACAGTTTAATGGAAGCTCTGGGTATGAAGAGGCAGCGGCACAGGGATTGGTAGCTGGAATAAATGCCGCTATGTATGTTTTAGGAAAAGAACCTTTGATCTTAGACCGTTCCGAATCTTATATAGGAGTTTTGATCGATGATCTTGTAACAAAAGAAAATCATGAGCCTTATCGAATGATGACTTCGAGAGCAGAATATCGATTATTGTTAAGACAAGATAATGCAGATCTCAGGCTTTCTA
>OFHM01000239.1_pt1 | contig 50726 bp, 51 predicted proteins | sample 1521311 | NCBI WGS metagenome assembly OFHM01 (sample SAMEA3504083, study PRJEB24116) | mouse gut metagenome | biome: mouse gut; feature: mouse-associated habitat; material: faeces | place: Denmark | collected 2011 | reverse complement strand
CAGAGACACGAGGATTTTCAGTCCTCTGCTCTACCAACTGAGCTAACTGGGCAATCGCTTCAAAGCAAAATTAATAATACAGGAGAATATATAAATTGTCAAGAAAATTTTGTAAAATTCTTCAAAAAATTTTTGCAGTGTGCTATGATAAAATAAAAACAGCAATCGTTAGGGAAAGGAAACGCATATGACGATAGTGACATTAAAAAAAGGACAGGGCAGAAATAGAAAAGCTGGCGGATTGTGGATTTTTGACAATGAAATTGAGTCTATTATGGGCAGGTTCACAAATGGGGACATCGTGGAAGTGCATGATTTTGACGGTTATAAAATGGGAAAGGGATTTATCAACCAAAATTCAAAAATCCGTGTGCGTATGCTGACAAAGAATGCCGATCAGGAAATTGACCGGGAATTTTTGCAGATGCGTATACAAAAAGCATGGGATTACCGCAAGCAAACTGTAGATACGGCAAGCTGCCGCGTAATTTTTGGGGAAGCGGATTTCCTTCCGGGGTTTATTGTAGATAAGTTTGAAGATGTTTTAGCCGTGCAGTCTTTAGCGCTTGGGATTGACCGCCTAAAATTGGAATTGACAGATATTTTAAAGGAAACGCTTGCAAAAGACGGCGTACACATTCGGGGCGTTTATGAGAGAAGCGACGCAAAAGTCCGCGTGAATGAAGGGTTGGAACGCATCAAAGGATTTATAGGAGAGCCATTTGATACGAAAGTAAAAATATCAGAAAATGGCGTAAAATACATAGTCGACGTCAAAGACGGACAGAAAACAGGATTTTTTCTCGATCAAAAATACAACAGGCTTGCCATACAAAAATTGTGCAAAGGCATGACCGTTCTGGACTGCTTCACCCATACAGGCTCGTTTGCTTTAAATGCCGGGATTGCAGGCGCCAAAAGCGTTCTTGGGATAGATGCATCTGAATCCGCCCTACAGTTAGCGGAAGAAAATGCAAAATTAAATGGTCTGGAACAAACTGTGCATTTTCAATGTGAAGACGTATTTGAACTGCTTCCCGAACTTGAAAAGAGAGGAGAAAAATTTGACGTCGTGATTTTAGATCCGCCTGCATTTGCAAAATCCAGAAATTCATTAAAAAATGCGGTGAAAGGATACAGGGAGATCAATCTGCGGGCAATGAAACTTGTGAAGGCGGGAGGTTTTCTTTCGACTTGCTCGTGTTCGCATTTTATGGAGCGCGAATTGTTTGCAAAGACAATACAGCAGGCCGCATCTGGAGCGCATAAAAGGATACGGCAAGTGGAATACCGCGCGCAATCACCGGATCACCCGATTTTATGGTCTGCAGATGAAAGCTTTTATTTAAAATTTTATATTTTACAAATCTGTGAAGAATGCTAGAGGGAACTTGATTGTAATTAAGGAATATTTGACATTCATTTAGATCACATTAGTTAGTAAAGCATAGTTTAAGAGGCGTTTTTTACGCTTCCTTCAAGCCATGTGGAGTAAACCATTTTGGGGAGACTGTTTTATGTTATGAAAATTCTTTATAAAAAATAGGAAAACGCCTATGGAGACAGCGGTGGCGATTTATAAAAAGGAGAATGGCGATGCAAAAAAGAATGTTAGACTGTACTGCTTCTGATTTTGAGAAAATGACGAAACAGGAGCTTTTATATGCGATTGGGGCGGCGGAAGGAAGGACGCTTGCGTGTGAGACAATTGGGACGGTAAGCCCGTTATTATCGGATATATCAAATGCGGAACTTGCGGCGGCGATGGGGGCGGATATTGTGCTGCTCAATATTTTTGATGTGGACGGGCCAGCCGTATTAGGTTTGCCAAAGACAGATCCGTTTGAGATTGTGCGGGAAGTGAAACGCCTGACCGGAAGGCCGGTCGGCATAAACTTAGAGCCAGTTGGGCAGTCGGCGGATCTTCCAAAGACAGATGACGTCTGGGCGCTGACGAAAGGCCGGTCGGCAACGTTAGAAAATGCAAAAAAGGCGGCGGAAATGGGCGTAGATTTTATCTTACTGACCGGAAATCCGGGGACGGGAGTTTCGAATCAGGCAATTACGGAAACGTTAAAACTGTACCATGAAAATGTAGGGGACAAGATTGCGCTAGCCGCTGGAAAAATGCACGCATCAGGGATTCTTTCTGAGGCGGCGGAACATATAATTACAAAAGAAGACATAAAAATGTTTGCAGATGCAGGCGCAGACATTCTTTTGCTTCCAGCTCCCGGAACAGTGCCGGGGATTACAATGGAATATGTCAGGGGGCTTGTGGCGTATGCGCACGGCCTTGGGAAATTAACGGTTACGGCGATTGGCACTTCTCAGGAAGGGGCGGACGTGGATACGATACGAAGGATTGCCTTAATGTGTAAAATGACAGGTACGGACATGCATCATTTAGGCGATTCCGGTTACACGGGCATAGCGATGCCGGAGAATATTATGGCATATTCAACAGCGATAAAAGGCGCGCGCCACACATACAGGCGCATGGCGATGTCAATCAAACGGTAAACCGGATTTTATGGGGAGTGTTATGACAAGAGATGAATTTTTGGGTCAATTAAGGATTGCCCTGCAAGGCAGGATTCCGCAATCGCAGGTCAATGCGCATTTAAAGTATTATGAAACGTATATTATAGAGGAATCCAGAAAAGGAAAAACGCAGGAAGAAGTTTTAGCTTATCTGGGCAATCCGGTCTTGCTGGCAAAGACGATTACGGATTTGTATGGCGGCGGCGTTTCCGGTGGGAGCGCAATGCCGGACAAAGAGCCAGAACCATCGGATAACAAAAGGTTTTGGCATACTTGGCGCGGCCGGCTTACCATGGGAATCTGTATGGCGGCGGGGCTGGCATTGTTTGTTCGTTTTGGGTTTATGTTGGTTTGGGCGCTTGCCGCCTTTTATCTGACAGGGTTGCTTTTGCATACGGTTACCCGCGTGTTTTTTGGTAAAAAATAGATGGTATATTTTCGGTTTCCCAAGCAGATAATAAAAGTGCATTAAATGCTTAGGAGGTAATGAAAAATGGCAAAAAACAGTGAAAACAAAACGTCAAACAGCTACAATTTAAAGAGCTACAGTCAGAATGCGGCAAAAAACAGCGCATCCGACAGCTCGAACTCTACAAACGCTTCAAACAAAGATGCTTCTAATAAGACGTCAAATAAGTCTTCTAACAAAACGTCAAACAGCGCATCTGACAACGCATCTGACTGCAGATAAGCATTTTTCTATTTGTAACGGATAGAAAATATCTGCATAAGATATGGAAAAAGGCGGATTACAAACGATGGTTTGTAATCTGCTTTTTTCATTGACGAAAAGGAGGGATATAAATGGAGCAGGAAGGAAATTATGGGTTTCTTATGATTCAGGCGGAAGAAATCAGCGAAATCATATATAGGGAACGGTGTCTGATTTTAGATTTACGAAGTGAGGAAAGCTTTTTGGAAGGGCATATTGGGCATTCAAGGAATGTTCCGTTCGAACTAATGGGAGAATGGATCGATGCGCTGCCACAAAGGGTAAGTTTAATTTTATACTGTGAGCATGGAAACCAAAGCCTATTGGCGGCAAGAAAGCTTCGGGGCAGGAGAGGGACTATTTATACTTTGTCTGGCGGGTATCAGGCGTATTTGAATATGAAAAAAGATTGACACATTTGTTTTTAAAAGATAAGATGGAAGTTAGAAAAAAGACGGGAGAAAAGTAAGAAAGCAAATGAAGAAATTTGAATTAATTGCGCCATGCCATTTTGGGTTAGAGGCGGTTTTAAAAAAAGAAATTTATGATTTAGGATATGGGATTCTACAGGTAGAAGATGGAAAAATTACATTTGAGGGAGATGCAGAAGCGGTTTGCCGCGCAAATATCTTTCTGCGCACAACGGAGCGGATTCTTCTAAAAGTCGCAGGCTTCCATGCTGAGACGTTTGAAGAATTTTTTCAGGGGATTTTGTCAGTTCCATGGGAAGATTACCTGCCTGCAGACGGGAAATTCTGGGTGGCGAAAGCTTCTTCAGTTAAGAGCAGGCTGTTTAGTTCGTCAGATTTACAGTCCATTGCGAAAAAAGCAATGGTGGAGCGAATGAAAAAAGAATACGATATGGATTGGTTTGCGGAAGACGGCGTTTCTTATCCGGTCCGTATCTTTTTGTATAAAGATGAAGTGACCGTTGCTCTTGACACGACAGGGGAATCACTGCATAAAAGAGGCTACCGTTATCTAGGGGGCAAGGCTCCTTTGGCGGAGACATTAGCGGCGGCTTTGATTCTTTTGACGCCGTGGCGGGCTGACAGGATATTAGTCGACCCGCTTTGCGGCAGCGGCACGTTTTTAATCGAAGCGGCTATGATAGCGGCAAATATTGCGCCGGGCATGCGCCGTCATTTTTTGTCGGAAAAATGGGACAATCTAATCCCGCAATGTCTTTGGGAAGAATGTTTTGCGGAAGCGGAAGATATGGTGGATTTAGACGTAAAGACAGACCTTCAGGGCTACGACATTGACGGCGATATGATAAAGGCGGCGAGGGAGAATGCGAAACGCGCCGGAGTGGACGGTTTGATCCATTTCCAGCAGAGGGCAGTCGATCAACTGCGCCATCCGAAAAAATATGGGTTTATCCTGACAAATCCGCCATATGGGGAGAGGTTAGAGGAAAAAAATGCCCTGCCAAAACTTTACCGGGAAATTGGGGAAGCGTACCATAGGCTGGATGCATGGTCGATGTATTTAATCAGCGGCTATGAGGATACGGAAAAATACATCGGGCGAAAGGCGGATAAAAACCGGAAAATCTACAATGGAATGTTAAAAACCTATTTTTACCAATTCTTAGGGCCAAAACCTCCTAGGAGGAAGCAGATGAAAGAGGAGCGTGAATGAGAGACGTCAAACGTTACTGCCTTTTGGCGTTTGCCGTGGCATTTGCCTGTTTGTTGAAATTCCATTCGTTTGGAAGGGATTTGGAAACAGTGGGAAATTTCCGCGGCGCAAACCTGTTAAAAGAAGACTGGAATCCTTTAATTGCCGATACCGTCAATGAAAAGAAGCTCTCGCTTGCTTTAGATCACAGAGAATATACGAATCAGGACACTTCTATCTATATGGATGATAATCTGAATATTATGGTTCCGGCAGATATTTTAAGCGAAGGGTTAAAGTGCAGTTCCCATATCTATGGCAAAGAAGAATTGCGGATTGAAAAACGAAACGACGCCGTCCGTCTTACATTGGGGGAAGCGGAGATTTCGGTCAATAAAAAAAAGCATACGATAGAATCCCCGATGACAGAGCGAAAAGGGCGCTATTACGTCAGCATAGGGGAAATTTCAAAAAATATCGGCTATGACTATGAATGGAACATAGAAAAAAATCAGGCGTCGGCGATGGACGCTTTAGAGACGGCTTCCATTTTTCCAGTCAGTTATGATTTGCGCCAGCGGAAACGGACGGGAGAAGTGAAAGATCAGAAAAATACGGGGACATGCTGGGCGTTTGCGGCGCTTAGCGCGCTTGAGTCGTCCCTGCTTCCGGAAGAAGATATGCAGTTGTCTCCAGACCATATGAGCATGAGCAATTCTTTTGTGGTGGATACGAAAAACGGCGGCGAATATACGATGGCAATGGCGTATCTGCTTTCGTGGCAGGGGCCAGTCTTTGAAAAAGACGATCCGTTTGGAGACGGAAAAACTGAGTCTGGGTTAAAAGCCGTAAAGCATATACAGGAAATGCAGATTTTAGAGGGCAAGGACTATGAAAAAATCAAAGAAGCGGTGTTTTTGTATGGCGGCGTGCAGACTTCGCTTTATTTTGCATTAGACAATATTATGAGCCGTTCCGGTTTTTATAATATGGAGCAGCAGGCGTATTGCTACATCGGCACGCAAAAACCAAACCATGAAGTCGTCATTGTTGGATGGGACGATAATTATCCAAAAGAAAATTTTTCGGTGAATGTAGAAGGCGATGGCGCGTTTCTCTGCCAGAATAGCTGGGGCGATGGGTTCGGGGACGGAGGATACTTTTATGTGTCATATTATGACACGAACATCGGCAGCCATAATATAGTCTGTACGAACATCGAAGATACGGACAATTACGACAAGATTTATCAGTCGGATTTGTGCGGCTGGGTTGGCCAGATTGGGTTCCAAAAAGAATCGGTTTATGGCGCAAACGTCTATACGGCAGGCGGCAAAGAATCTTTGGCGGCTGTCGGGTTTTATGCGATTGGGAAAAATACGGAGTACAGCGTCTATCTGGCGCGGGATTTTAAAGACGCGGACTCATTGAAACGGGGAGAAAAAATAGCGGAAGGCAGTTTTAAAAACGCAGGATTTTACACGGTTTGCATGAAAAAAGAAATTCCGCTGAAAGCCGGTGAGCGTTTTGCCGTAGTCTTACGGTTAAAGACGCCGGAAGCGGTTCATCCGATGGCGATTGAATATGCGGCAGATGAAGCGACAAGCCGTGTGGATTTGACAGATGGAGAGGGGTATATCAGTGTAGATGGCAAACGCTGGGAACATGTGGAGGAGGCGTTTTCCTGCAATTTATGTCTGAAAGCATATACAAATATCAGTTTGGAGGAACCTTAGTTGGAGGAAAGCATTCTAAAGAAGACGGCAGTTTTTGTAATGGTTTTATCGGCGGCGGCCTGCATAGGGACATTTTATTTAAACCGGCTTAAAACTGTATCGAAAGAACTTTTAGCGTCATATAAAGAAAACCAGCTTAAGACAAAGGAAGAACGGCTGGATATGACAGGGCTTGAGTTATTGGAGTATAATAATGAACAGGCAAAAAAAGAGCAGGAGGATAAGGCGGAATTTTATAGCCGTCTGCGTTTGGAGCTGCCTCTTGGCGTATCGGGCAATGATTTGGAAATGACGCAGAATTATGTGACGCAGACGGTAAATATTAAAATTCCATATGCAAATGAGGTCTATTTCTATGAATATCCCATGCTTGGCAACAGTGACAATATTGAAAGCCTGACGTATGAAAACAAGAAGGGATATGGCATTGTGGAATTTGTGACGGACAGGGTGTTTGAAATGTCTGTCAGCTATGACAAAAAATATTATTATATTGATTTTCTAAAGCCAAAGGATATCTATGAAAAAGTGGTAGTGATTGACGCAGGGCATGGCGGCAATGCGCCGGGAGCCGCGAAGCAGGGAGTGTTTGAAAAAGACATAGATTTAGATATTGTCCTAAAGGTAAAGGAGATTTTTGATGCATCGGGAAATGATTCGGTTGGCGTTTATTATACAAGGCTGACAGACGAAAACCCCAGTTTTGAAAACCGCGTTGGGCTTGCGAATAAGTCAGAAGCGGATCTTTTGATTAGCGTACATAATAATTCAACGCCAAGCGGCCGAATGTCCAGCATTAACGGGACGGAAGCGCTGTACGATGAGACGAAGGAGGGGGAAGCGTTTTGTTCGAAAGGATTTGCGCAGATTTGCTTAGAGGAAGTCCTAGCCATGACGGGAAGCGCCAATAAAGGCCTAGTGACAGGAAATGAAATGTACATTATCCGCAACAGTGAGGCGCCTGTGGCATTGCTTGAGGTTGGCTTTATGACAAATTATGAGGAATTAAATTTACTTTGTTCAGAGGAATACCAAATAAGGGTGGCTCAGGGGATTTACAATGCGGTGATGCGGGCGTTTGCGGAAGGCTATTGATGGGAGGGGCCTAGTAATAATGAAAGGCTTTCAGATAATTATTGCTTAAATGGAAAGAAAAAAGCAGTGAAATGAAAAATATAGTGAAGCGAAAAAGCAGTAGAATAAATAACTCCCTTTTTAGAATTGTGTACCCATGCAAAGTGTGTTTATAAATATATATATATATATATTGTAAGTAGCAGGCAAATATTTTATAATCGAGAATATAAATCGGAATTGTGCGCATACGGAGGCTTCTTTTATGTGGGGTATATGTCTCGACAGCAAAGCTCTGGAAGATGGACTGTTTCAGGCGGTTGTTCAATACAAGATAGACAATGGTAAAGCCTTAGTCATATCGCCTAAAGCTAATTATGAACTGGACATAAAAAGAATCCGGAAGTTGCCAGTGCCTCCCCGGTTTGTTTATGGGGAACAGGTCCATCCTCGCAACCATCTCGATATGACAGGCGTGATTATAGGGATTCGCTGGCATTTCAAGCGTAATTGTTGTTTTTACACTATTCGCATCAATGGGAAAACGAGAAGTAAACGATACTTTGATGATGATTTGATTTCTGCGATATAAATTCCAGTGTAAAGCATTGTCGAGTGAGTGGAAATTCAGTAATCATATATAAATATATTCATTGTATTTTAAGTTTTAACTCAGTAGGAACACTTTTCCGAAAAGGGAGATAAATAAAGCAGTGAAGTGAAAAAGCAATGGAAAGAATAGAGCGGTGAAGTGAAAAGCAGCGAAAGAGAGGAGTGGCGAAATGAAAAATGAGATTGTATTTGCAACTGGGAATTTAGATAAAATGCGGGAAATCCGTGAAATTTTAAGCGGCATGGATTTTGAAATCCGTTCTATGAAAGAAGCCCAAATAGTAACAAATGTGGAGGAGACGGGAGAGACTTTTGAAGAAAATGCGCGTTTAAAGGCGGAAGCGGTGGCAAAAAAGACAGACGCTATCGTTATCGCCGATGACTCTGGGCTTGAGATTGACTATCTAAATGGGGAGCCGGGCGTGTATTCAGCGCGTTACATGGGAGAAGACACTTCCTATCAGGTGAAAAATCAAGCCCTGCTTGACCGACTGAAAGGAGTTCCAAAGGAACAGCGGAGCGCACGGTTTGTCTGTGCCGTGGCCGTGGCGTTTCCAGATGGAGAAATGATAGTCAGGCGGGAAACAATGGAAGGCTATATCGGGGAAGCTCCTGCGGGGGAGAATGGGTTTGGATATGATCCAATTTTCTATCCAACGGCATACGGCTGTTCGTCCGCTGAATTAAGCAGCAGGCAGAAAAATGAAATCAGCCATAGGGGAAAGGCGCTAATGGCAATCCGAAAAGAAATAGAAAAAAGAATATAAGGGGAAATAACGATGAGAGTTTTGGTTATCAGTGATACGCACAGTAAGCATGAAAATTTAGAAACACTGCTTAAAAAAGAAGAACCGTTTGATCTTGCTGTGCATTTAGGCGATGCAGAAGGCTGTGAGGATAAAATCAGGGCAATGGCAGGCTGTCCTTTAGAAATTGTTGCAGGAAATTGTGATTTCATGACTGCGCTTCCGATGGAACAGGAAATTGAAATCGGCAGGCATCGTGTATTCTTAACGCATGGGCATTATTATAATGTGAATGCCGGATATGAGGACATTAAAAAAGAAGCAAGAGGCAGAGATTGCGGAATTGTTATGTTTGGACATACGCATAGGCCTTTGGTGTTCAAAGGAAAACATATCATTGCCGTCAATCCCGGCAGCCTCTCTTATCCAAGGCAAGATGGCAGGAAACCCTCATATATTGTGATGAATGTCAGCGCATCAGAGGAACCGGATTTTCAAATTTGTTATTTATAAAAAAACTATTGACAACCTTTTCCGGTTTTGGTATAATCTTTATTGCGTCTGAGTGATAAAGAAAAGACAAGTCTTGTCGGGGTGTGGCTCAGTTTGGCTAGAGCGCCTGGTTTGGGACCAGGAGGCCGCAGGTTCGAATCCTGTCACCCCGATTTTAAATTTTATGAAAAAATATCTCATGATCTTATTCCGCAGTTTTGCAGATTCTGTACATCCGTTTTGTTGAGTACATAAAAGATTGGTGCAGGAAGGCATCTTTACGGCGATGCTATGCCCCCTTTCTGGCTTTTTGCGCGCTACTCTTGCTCCACCACTACTCCGTTTACAGTAAGAATAAATGTTATTTGGCAGAAACGATTCCATAATAGACATTCAATAGCCTTATCTTGTATAGGGACAAAACATAAGTTGACAAAGGAAAAAAGAAGATGATTATTGAAATATTATATGAATTTTATGGTAAGTGGAAAGCGCTTTTGATCTATTGAAGCAAAAATGCAGAAACCGGATGTTCGTATTTATAAAAAGGCTTCTAATTTATTAGGAGTTGCCGCAGATGAGTGTATTTTCATAGGGGATGGCGGCAACAATGAGCTTGAAGGTGCCAAATTGGCTGGAATGGAGGCAATTCAGGCAAAATGGTATACTAATCAGCTTCCACATAAGCGTGGCAACATAGATGGCTTTTTGACAGCAGAAGAGCCTCTTGAAATTATGCAGTTTTTGGAAATGATTGGCGGGAAGTAAAACGAAACCGTATGAAAGCTTGTGGATACAAAGCGCTGTGGCTTCTTCCGCCCAGAATATCAACAATAAGTATGTCATTATTATTATAAACAGGAAAAGTTTTTTTATAAAAAAAGATATCCTATAGAAAATGGAGATGTAGAAAAGAGCCGCTTTGAAGGAAAGGAGTTGATATCTATGCCCACAAGCGAAATCCGGGAATTGACAAATCTTTTGGTCGAACAGCTTCTACCTGTCCGAATCTATTTATTTGGTTCCTTTGCAGACAGCACTTATACTGAGGAAAGCGATTTTGATTTCTATATCATAGTGCATGATGCTGTATCAGATATTCCCGCAGAAACTACAAAAGCATACAAATCAATCCGCAAAGTGAAGCGGCGTCCTGTGGATATTGTTGTAGGAACCATAAGCCGTTTTGAAGCCAGGAAAGAAATTCCATCCATAGAAAACGAGGTGTACAGAAAAGGGGTGCTTTTGTATGACGAAAGAAGTCAGAGAGTGGTATGAAATGGCAGCCGCAGATTTAGGTGTAGCGAAACATCTGGATGCAACTTATTATCCAAAGCCATTAGAAATCATCTGTTATCATTGTCAACAGGCGGCTGAAAAGGCGATAAAAACGCTGATTATGTATTTTGGAGAAGAAGGCGGTATGCCTAAACTTCATGACCTGTCTTTTCTGCTGAACCAGATTAAAAACAAGGTATCAATCGAAGAAAAACTTTATGATTATGCTGATACATCGACACCGTATGGCGTAGCTGTAAGATATCCAAATGAGTTGTTTCTGGAGGCAAGACATGTGAAAGAAGCGTTGCAGTATGCTGATGAAATTTTCCAATGGGTGACGGAAACTGTGGCGGAGAAAGAATGAAATTATGATGATGACATTGTTTGATGATGAACAGATTTACAAGGCTTTTGAGAATGACATTAAACAGGAAACAGCTAAAAACAAAGCAATTTTTATGATACAAAAAGGGAAAATTGCCATAGACGAGATTGCCGAGTATTTCCCGGAGCTGTCTGAGGAAGACCGAAAGGAAATTAAATCTCAGGTTTTACAGCAGGTCTAGCAAATCGTTCCGTGGTGTCGCAGTTTTTTTTGCGGCGACGCTACGACGACACTTTTTGTAAGGGTAAAATCAGCGAATCGGTTCTCAGACTGGACTTCCAGAGGGATAAAGCCGCGTAAAAATGCTTGAAAAAGCCGGGAAAAGGTGTTCGAATCCTGTCACCCCGATTTTATAATTACAAGCCGGGCGGGGCCGGCGGCGGAAAAAGCTGTGGAAACTTGCTCACCAACAGCTTTTTTTGATACTGGATAAATGGGGCGGCTGTACGTCCTTCTTTTTCTTTGTCTCCACTCCCACCGTGCTCCACTGCCATTTCCGAACAGGAAATCAGAAACGCAAATCGGTATTTGAAGAGGTCAATTTATGAATATCAAGTATAAGAAAACGAAAGTTTTTACTGTCGAAGAGTTGCAGGGATTGTTTCTGTCTGTCGAATGGGAATCTGGAAATTATCCGGAAAAACTTGTCCGTGCTATGCAAAATTCCTCTCATGTTATTTCGGCATGGGATGGAGACAAGCTGGTAGGTCTTGTTCGTGCACTGGATGATGGCAGGACTCCATATTGGAGACGAACTGATGAAACAGATTATGAGTTGCTTTGAAGATATTTTGTATGTAAAGGTCATGCCATCTGACCCGAAAACAATTCCATTTTATGAACGGTATGGTTTTCAGCAATACGACAATTACTCGGCAATGGTGCGAAAACACTTTGTGTAATGCGACAAATTGCAGTTTGCAGAGTTGTCAAGCGAGCACAAAATCAAATATACCGGACTGCCCAAGCCCCGTTTATCTGCTTGTCTGCACTTCATTTTCCCAGCAAACCTATTAACTGGTCCCGCTGCGCAGCCGCCTTCGCGCCCTTGATCTTTCTTGCCATACCCTCCAGTTCCGTGAGACCGGTATCATTCTGGCCGGCGGCAATGCGCATCAGCTTTTCCTTAAATTCTTTCTGTTCCTGCTCGGCCTCCCTTGCCCTTCTCTCCGCCCGGGCCCGTCCCTGCAGCTTTATGGTATTCTCCATAGAGTCCAGCAGCTGCCGCATGTCCATTGCCATCATTTTTCCGGTCTCCTTTCCGTTCATTCAAAAAGTCCACTATTTTTTTTATCGGCAGCCGCCTGCGTTTTTTAAAGAGGTGGGGCCTCTTTCCCCGGACACGGCATACCAAAACCATCTATTTTAGCCATTGCGCCCATAAGAAAATTATGGTATCCTTCAGATGATACAAGGGTTGCGTGAAGAAAAGACGGAGGTAAACCATTATGGAAAAACGTTACGCAAATCTGGCCCTCTTCTACGCCATCGCCGCCATGGCATTTGGGGTATTTTACCGGGAATACACTAAATTCTCCCATTTTTCCGGGCAGACAAATCTATCCGTGATACATACCCACTATTTTCTGCTGGGAATGTTCTTTTTTCTGGTTCTGATGGCCCTGGAGAAATCCTTTTCCTTCTCCGGGAAAAAGGTGGAAAAAATTCTCCTTGCCTACCAGGCCGGCCTCAACATTACCGCCCTGGGATTTCTGACAAGAGGGCTGACCCAGGTATGGGACACAGAACTGAGCCGGGGGCTGGACGCTTCCATCTCCGGCGTTGCGGGGATCGGTCATATCCTAACAGGAATATGTCTTGTACTGCTCCTGCTGGAAATCAAAAAAGCCGCATGACCTACAGCCACTCCTTGATGCACTCCCCCACCGAAGGATATTCGTCCTCATATTCCACCATAAGATTTACCATATATTGTACCAACTCCTCGGTGCGGGGCAGCTTCATCAACTGCTCCGCAATTACGGCAAAGGTCTCCATATCATGAAAGGCAAGGAGACTCAAGTAGGTACATTTTCCCAGAAAAAAATCCGCCATATCAAACAGCCTTTCATGCCGCAATCCGGTCAGTGCCCTCAGCAAGGCACGAATCTGGTATACGGTACAACTATGTTCCTGGGTCAGAATCTGATCCAGCACTTCCTGGGTTATTTCCCCGTATTCATCTGTATAGGCATCTATGTCGGAGGCTTCCGAGGCTCCGGGATAGACGGCGGCCAATTCGTCATTGTCATAAGGAAACGGCGGCTCCTGCCTGGAAAACCGGCTGCGGATGGCCCCCATTTTCTCCGGGGACGGCTTCTTCCGCTCCATGGTTCTCTCGGACTTCACCCCATATTCCTCACAGGAAAACCACATATCCCCTGACATCAGGTACTCCCTCCGGCATATTTCACCGGAGTCTTTTCTCTCCTGCCGTGCAACCCGGTGACAGGGCATAATCACCAATGCATTCACACATCTGTGATCCAATGCCGCCGCCATCGCCTTGTGATGTCCGTCCAGCAGCGCTGTCATGTAGCCGTCCATATAGTACGCCACCGCCCGGCAGCCGGGATGTCTGCGATAATATTCCACCCTGCTTGGACAAAGTTTCCCTATGGACTGAGTAGCCACCGTAAAGTGCGGTCTGTTGTCCCCCCACTGGCCGTCTCCCCTATAGAACAGGCAGGAGCCCGGCACACCCTTCCGGCTTTCAGGCACATTCCAGAACACATGCCCATTCCCGTCGGTGGGAAAAAGCTGCGTGTCCAACACCACATAGCAGTTGTCCTCCAAAAGCCCAAGCAGGAGCCGCAGTCCCTCCAGGGCCTCCGAAAAGGATACATTTTCCCCATTCATCCGCTCTTCCCGAAATTCTTCGGTCTGCTCCAACCCATAGCTGCTTCGGATAATTTTCTCGCAGGTGGGACAAAAATATTCATCTCCCTGGAGTTGGAACAGAGGAAAATCCCCCAGCATCAGAGTACAATAGGTGGCTGAGGACGGTTCTTCCGAATAGCAGTCATACAGCAGCCCTTTCCCATTCTCAACCTGGAGCAGGACACCGGGCGCGTAAAAATCACCTGCCGTCTTTTCCCAACAGGTGATCTTTCTAACATTCGGAATGTTTTTTTCCTCACGGGATGCCGGTTCCTTCCTTCTCTTCCGCTTCTCAAACATATTTACAACCCGCTTTCCTTTTCCCCGCACAGCCCAGATAAACCGCAATATTTCTCACAGATACGCGATCCGGAAGCTGGCCTTCCCCGCCTCGTCCAGTTCCATCAGGGCATAGGAGGGTCTGTGGCCTTCCTGCCTGGGATAGGAGATGCTTCCCGGATTCAGGGTCACCAGATCCCCCTCCTCTTCCAGAAAGGGCCTGTGGGTATGGCCGAACAGAACAATGTCCGCCCCCCTCTCCCTGGCCTCCTGCTTGATTCTCTCAGGGCCCATGGACACGCAGTAGGTATGCCCGTGGGTCACCCACACATGATAACGGCCGATCTCCAATTCCAGTTCCCTGGGCAATGTGGAAAAAAAATCATTATTGCCGGGCACGATGTGCACCAGGCAGTCCGCCGTCTGGTTGACGGCAGCCTGGCTGATGGCATACTCGCTTCCCTCCGCGTCGCCGCAGTGGATCACCATATAAAGCGGCCCCAGCCGCTCCAGAAGCGCAAAATAATTATCGTTTTTCCGATGCGTGTCACTGACAATCAGTATTTTCTTTTGCTGTCCCATGGATTCCCCCTCGACCATGTCTGCTTTATGATCTGCCGTGAAGGCTTCATGCCATAACATTCTGCAGCTGCTGTTTCATCTGCCGCAGCGCACTGCCCCGGTGGCTGACACGGTTTTTCTCCTCCTCCGTCAGTTCCGCCGTGGTACGGCCAAATTCCGGCACATAGAAGATAGGATCATAGCCAAATCCATTGCTGCCCTTCTCCTCATAGCCGATACGCCCCTCGATGACGCCCCGGCTGGTCAATTCCCTCCCATCCGGCAGCACTGCCGCAATGGCGCAGACAAACCGGGCCGTGCGCCGCGCCTCTTCCACGCCTTCCAGACGGCCAACCAGATTGGCGTTCTTGATTCGGTAAGAAGTGTCTTCCCCCATATAGCGGGCGGAAAAGACTCCCGGCTCCTTATTCAGATAGTCGATCTCCAGCCCTGAATCGTCCGCCATGACCACGGTCCCCTCCAGCCTGCCTGCCTTTTTCAAACAGGCCGCCACAGCCCTGGATTTGATCAACGCGTTCTCCTCATAGGTACAGCCGTCCTCCTCTATATCCGCCGAGACCCCGGCTTCCTTCATGGAAGCCACCTCCAGCCCAAGATCTGCCAAAATCGCCTGAATCTCCCTGATCTTACCCGCATTACCGGTGGCGAAAACAATTCTCTCTATCTTCATCTTATTCTCCTTCTATGTTTCGGTTCCTCTTACTTCCTGATTTTCATCAGTTCCCTGTCTGTTCCATCTCCTCAAAGGCCTGACGCAGTGCCTCCACGATTCCCTCGGCCACTTTCTGCGCATAGCCCTGCTGGCCCAGCAGTTCCCCTTCCCTCTCATGGGTCAGATAACCTGCTTTCACCAATGCTCCGGGGATGGTCAGTCGCTGCAATACCGGATCCTGGGTCTCCATCAGGCCGTTGGCCCGGCCCGACACCGCCTCCGTTACCCTTCGCTCCAGCAGATCCGCCAACTGCAGATTGCCGAATCCGGGGATGAAATAGTCCCCGTTATACCAGACTTCCGTGCCAAACTGCTCCGGATTCTCCTGATCCTCCCCCACACCGATGCCCACATACAGGTCGGCATTGACCTCCCGCGCCAACAGTGCCCTGTCCTCCGGGGAGATATCCACATCTTCCTGCCGGGTCAGATACACCTTGATTTCCGATCCCTCCAGAAGCTGTCTCACAGCCCCGGCGATCTGCAGGTTAATCTCCTTTTCCAGAAGACATAAGTCCTTACAGTCCGCAGTTGCCGCCCCCGTGCCGGGCTTTCTGGTATTTCCGGATGCCGGACTCCCGGTCTGGGCCCCAAAAGCCTCTCCGCCATGCAGCGGATCTATGACCACGATCCGGTCAAAGCATTCCTTTGGCGGCTTAAACTCCATATATAAATGATTATCCTCCATCACACTGCCGTATTCGTATATGACGTTCATCTGCAGCTTCAGGATGGCCGTATCCCCCTGCTGCTGGGCCCATCCGCCCACCACGGATCCCATATCCCCGGTAATCACATAGTCCCGGTAATCCGATGCCTGGGCTCCCTGCAAATAGATCCAAAGCTGACGCTGGGCATAGCGGTTCTCCATGCTGATCTGTTCCGCCCGGATGGCAGGCGCGATGGGAATGGTGAAATGCCCCGGCTTACCTTCCTCTGTTTCCATTATAAGGCGGTAGCGCTCCACTGTCTCATCCGCCTCCTCCTGCATCTCCCGTTCTCCGGGGGCGGTGTCCGCAATCACAATGCTTTTTCCTGCGGCCCACCACAGCATCACTCCCATGCAGCCGCAGCAAAGCATCATCCACAGCGTCAGCGTCCTCCATCCCCTCCAGTCCGGGCCGCCCTTACTTTTCATGCCCGCCTCCCCGTCTGGGAGGTTTGGGTCCCAGGAACTGGTAATAATAGGTTTTCATCATACCGTTATAGATTTTCCGATTCTTATCCGCCTTGCGTCCGATGTCCCGCTCCGCCTGTTCATAGGATGTGATCAGATACAGGCTCCACCCGTCCAGGCAGCGGAAGCGCTCGCCAATGGTCTGGTACAGGGCGGGCAGAGCCTCCTTGTCCTCCAGCCGCTCGCCATAGGGAGGATTGGTAATAAGGAAGCCGTATTTCTTGGGATGACTCAGCCGGGCCACCTCCCGCCGCTGAAAGTGGATCAGTTTCTCCACCCCCGCCAGCCTGGCATTCTCCCTGGCGATGGACACCATGGCGTCATCCGCGTCATATCCCTGGATATCCGTCTCCACATGCAGATCCACCAACTCCCCGGCTTCCTCCAAAGTATCCTGCCACATACTCTTTCCCACGATATGAGGCCAGCGCTGGGCGGTAAAACCCCTTTTCATCCCCGGCGCCATATTGGCCGCCATCATGGCCGCCTCGATGGGGATGGTACCGCTGCCGCAGAAGGGATCCACCAGAATCCTGTCTCCATGCCAGGGAGTCAGCAGGATCATGGCCGCTGCCAGATTCTCCGCAATGGGAGCCTTGGCCGTCAGCCTGCGGTATCCCCTTTTATGTAGGGATTCACCAGTAGTATCCAGCCCCACCGTGACCTCATCCTTCAGCAGGAATACCCGCACGGGAAAACTTTCCCCATCCTCCGGAAAACGCTCCAGCCCGTAATGCTCCTTCATCCGCTCCACCATAGCCTTCTTCATGATCCGCTGAATATCGGAAGGGCTGAACAATTTGCTCTTTACGCTGGCCGCCTTGGTGACCCAGAATTTTCCGTCCCTGGGAATATATTCCTCCCAGGGCAGCGCCCTGGTGCCCTGAAAAAGTTCCTCATAAGTCTCCGCCGTAAAGCGGCCCAATTTAATCAGCACCCTTTCCGCCGTGCGCAGAAATACATTGGCACGGCACAGGGCTTCCTCATCCCCCAGAAAAGTAACCCGGCCATCGGCCACCTCGCTCACATCATACCCCAGGTCCACAATCTCTTTTTTCAAAACAGTCTCCATGCCGAAATGACATGGGGCGATTAATTCAAACCGTCTCATATTTCTCTCCAAATTTCTGTCTTTCTTCACAGGGACATAAGGCCTGTCCCACGTTCGGTTATTGACCGGGAAGCAGCCGTCCTGTCCCGGCCAAATGCATATAGATATATGTTACCACATGTTACGTCAATATGTAAATAGGGATGCCGCAAAAGCGACACCCCTGATTTCCCAGAAAGACTGGCAGCAGCCCTAGAAGCTGTTGTTCTTCTGGTTGTTGTTCTGCTTGTTCTGGTTGTTGTTCTGGTTGTTCTTCTTGTTCTGGTTGTCCTGGTAGCTGTTCTGGCTATCCTGGTAGCTGTTCTGGCAATTGTTGGAATTGCTGTTCTGGTTGTTGTTCTGATTGTTGTTGGACATAATTCATTCCTCCTGTTGGTTTTTAGTTACAGGAGTAGTATGTCCTTTGCTTTTTTAAAATATACATCCCTCAATGCAGCCAGTCTCGAAATAATTTTATGAAAAAAATCACCACTATGGCGATGGCTATAAGCGGCCACAACCAGGCCAGCATATGCAGCACCAGGCGGAACAGTAACCCCAATACCACCAGGAGAAAGAGCAGAATCCCTCCGGCCAGCACAGGCAGGCCCCAGGAGGGCATACCTGACAGGCGGAAAAACTGCCGCCGGCCGCTTCGCCGGCGGTTTCCTTCTTCCCCGCCGCCATAAACCTGATCCTCTCCGTTCTCTCCCGTCCGCCCGCTCTCCGCCGCCACAATGGATCTGGCGATCAGCCTGGGATCACCCAGTTCCCGCATCACGCTTTCCTCCGTCTCCCCAAGCCGTATCCGGGTATTGATATAATCCTCATAATAGCGGGCATTCTCTTCCACCTGCCCCGGCGAAACCTTCCCACTCAGAGATACTTTCAGCCGGTCCACAAATTCCTGTCTGTTCATAATGGATTTATCCTATCTGCCTAAAAACACGACGCGGTTGACTTTTCTGAGTCTTATGATTCACGCTGCTGTCTGTACGATCAACCGAAAATGAATTGCTTTTATTATAGCATACCTCCATCATGCGGTAAATATATTGGAAATTAAGCCTTTATAAAAAATTTATAAATTGATGCATGGTCATCCCTTTACGCTCCCCATGGCAACGCCCTGCACAATATGCTTGGACAGAATCAGATAAACGATGATTACCGGGAAGATGGACAGACCGATCATGGCGTAGACCACCCCCGTATCCAGGCTGGACCAGTCCATGCTGCGCAGCTGGGCAATGAGGATGGGAACGGTCCGCTTCTTCGGCTCATGCAGAATCAGCGCAGGCGTAAAATAATTGTTCCAGCTGGATACAAAGGTAAATATGGCCTGTACAGCAATCGCGGGCTTCATCAGCGGCATCACGATGGAGTTGAAGGTGCGGAACTCCCCCGATCCGTCAATGCGGGCCGCCTCAATCAGGGACAGAGGCAGGGAACTCTCCATGTACTGCTTCATATAAAAGAAAGTGACCGGCGCCGCGATGGTGGGCACAATCAGCGGAATAAACGAATCCTCTAGCCGCATCCTGGAAACCAGCTGTAAAAAGCCAAGAGCAGTTACCTGAGTGGGAATCATCATAATCATCAGAATAAACGTAAACATGAATTTTTTCAGCTTGAACTCATAGGCATGGATGGCATAGGCCGTCATTACCGAAAAGTAGGTACTGAACACCGCGCTCAGCCCCGCCACAATAAAACTGTTCCACAGCCCCGTCAGAATGGGCAGCCTCTCCCCCATCCTGATCAGATTTTGGATATTGGTAAGCAGATATTTGCCGGGCACCACGGAAAAACCCCTGTTCAGTTCCGAGTGGGATCTGGTGGTATTGATAAAGAGAAGGAAAAACCAGAACAGGCAGAGTACGGAGATCACTGCCAGCACTATGTAAGCCAGTCCCCTCCTCGCATGAATATTCAATCCTTTTTTCGTACCGTTTGAACGTTCCTCTTTCATGGTCTCACCTCCTAGTTATTCTCTTTCCGATTGGTAAACTTATATACCGCCAGGCTCAATATGCCGGTTATGATAAACAGAATCACCGACAGCGCGCCGCCCATACCATAGTTCTTGCTGAACAAATGCCTGTTCAGGTACATGATCAGCGTCATGGTGGAGCGCATGGGGTCGCCGGATCCCTTGGTCAGAATCTGCGGAACATCAAACATCTGCAGGCCGCCGATCAGGGAAGTGATCATCACATACACCAGAATCGGACGCAGCAGCGGCAGCGTGATCCTGTAAAATACCTGGGTGGAAGTGGCGCCGTCCACTCTGGCCGCCTCAAACAGGGAAGTGTCGATCCCCATCATGCCCGCCATCAGCAGAATCGTGGTATTTCCAAACCACATCAGGCAGTTCATGCCGGCCACCAGAAATCGGGTGCTCCAAATATTGGACAGGAACTTAAAAGGCGTATCAAGAATGCCGATCTGTATCAACAGGGAGTTGATAGGACCTCCGTCTGAAAACAGAGCAAAGAACAGCATGGCAAAGGCGGAGGCCATGATCAGGTTGGGCAGATAGATCACTGTCTTGAAAAATCCCTGACACTTCAGCCGCAGGCTGGGATCCGAGAACCATGCCCCCAGCAGAAGCGAAAGGATAATCTGAGGGATAAACCCAAGTATCCACATAATCAATGTATTCTTGGCGTATATCCACACCTCGCCGCTTGTGAAAATCGTCTTAAAATTTTCCAGCCCTATGAAAGTGGGGCCAATCTGTGTCAGCCCCGAGCGATAATTCTCAAAAAAGCTGTTATATACCGTACTCACCAAGGGAATAAAAGAAAACACCAGATACACCACAACAAAGGGAATCAGAAAAATATATCCCCATTTGTTATAGCTTACAACTTTTCCCCGTCGCGCGCTCTTCATAGTCATGCCTCCATCTCCTCATAAGCATCCGCCTTATTTACAAAAACCGCGCCCACCTGACCAAGCAGGCAGGCACGGTTTCATCCGTTACAGCTTATTGATTAGTAAGTCAGTTCGGGATATTTTTCCACAACTGCCTTGTAGAACAAATCCAATGCCTCATCCAGAGTGGCATTACCTTCGAAGTAGTTCTTCATGGCCTTCTGGAATTCCTCATTACAACCCTGGTCATACTTGCTCAGATTGCTCAGATCCAATCCGTCAACGCCTGCACAGTACATTGCCAGAGGATTCTGCCCGCCCAGTATTTTGCTGGAGTAGCCGGTATCCGCTGCCATGGCCTCCATAGCGGGCTTGTTGTTTACGAAGTCGTCATACTTGGTCACGATGTCGGTCATGATCTGCTGGTTGGTGGTCATCTGCAGCATGATATCCTTAACCAGACTCGGATTGTCAGTGCCGGTGGCCGCGCAGATCCATGTGCCGCCCCAGAAGAAGCCCTGGGGACCCTCGGTGGCGCCCCATCCGCCGTTGTAGCCCACGCTGCCTTCCTGATCGGCAGACATGGAGAAGTTTACAAACCAGGCCGGTCCAAAGTAGCAGAACACCTTGCCTTCGGGGAAGAAGCCCGCGCTCCAGTCCGAACTCCACAGGTCATGAGTGCCCGTGTAACCGGCATCCACCAAAGCCTTGGAGTCGTTTACCCAGTTCATGATATTGTCGTCAATGGTAATCTTGCCGTCCACAACCCAGGGCTTGGTCACATTGTTGGAATAAGTGCGGTATGTATCCACGGCAGAGGACACGATCTTGTAACCCTTGTCGGAAACGGCCTGGGCAGTAGCATTAAAGGTTGCCCAATCTTTCACGTTCTCCTGAACGGTGGCGGGATCATCGCTGCCAAACACTTCCTTGGCGGCCTCGCGGTTGTAGAACAGAACGCCGGGGCAGCCCTGCCAGGAAAGTCCCTTCAGAACGCCGTTGGAATCCGTCACCACATCCTGGGTGTACTTATACTGGTTGGCAATATCCGCGTCGGTGATGCCCAGATCCTTAACCGCCATGGTATAACCGGTATCAACATACTTCAATGCGTAATCCGCCTCGATCAGGAACATGTCGATCTTGTCGTCGGCCGCCGCGCTGTCCTGCTTCAGCAGCGTTTCGTCCAGGTTGTTCTGATAGGCATTGCCTTCATTGGGAGTCTCATGCCAGACTACGGACACATCGCCGATGGTACCGTGGGTCTCGTCAGTCTTGGTATAACCGGGATAAAGGTTTACCACCCTCTCTCTGAACTCGTTGTTCCAGCAGTAAATGTTCAGCACCTTGCCTTCCTCGGTCCCTGCGCCCACATTCTCATTCCCGCCTTGGTTGCCGCCCGCCGCGGGCTGTGAACCACAGGCCACCAAAGTTCCTGCCAGCATGGTAACAGCCATTAATACGCTCAAAACTTTCTTCTTCATCTTGAATCCTCCCTTTTTTGGTATGGTAAAGATTTGTTTTGAATCAGGAGTTCTGTTTTCAACCTCCTTAATCGTTTACGTTTTTCATTATACAATACTAATTGTATAATTGCAACACTTTTTTTGATTTTTTTACTTCTTTTTTGGGAAATTTGATTGAAAGTCCAGAAAACACTATACAAAATAGACAAAGGGAACCGCTGTACTCAGCAGTTCCCCACTTCTCCCACCGTCTTACCGGGATAAATTTCTCCCTTGATGATCACCTGCTCAATCAGGGTGGTCTTGGGACGCTCGATCAGGGAGATCAGCCTCTCCCCGGCCTGCACGCCCAGGGACGTGGTGTCCTGGCGCAGGGTCGTCAGCGGCGTCTCAATATGCCTGCCGATGCGGATGCCGTCATACCCGGCAATGGAGATATCCTCCGGAATGCGCAGCCCCCGGCCCTTGATGGCTGTGATGCCTCCGAAACAGGAAAAGTCGTCAGGGTACAGGATGCAGGTGGGGGGCACCCGCAGATCCAGCAGTTCCTCCGTCACCCGTGCCGCCGTCCTGGTGTCGCGATAAGGTGATTCCCGCACATATTCCCCGGGCAGCTTTAATCCCAGCAGCTCCGCCGTGCGGTAGAAGGACGTGAGCCTGGCCTGAGTCACGGAAGAATCCGCCCCGTGGATATAGGCAATCCGGCGGTGTCCTTTCTCAAACACATGGCGTAGCAGCAGTTCCATGCCTCCCACATTGTCAGAAGTGATATTGATATGATTGTCAAAAAGATGGTCCACCGTCACCACCGGAATATCGCTGCGTACCAGTTCCAGAACCTGGGGGTCATAGAAATCCACGCAGGCGATAACCACCCCGTCAAAGCCCCTGTAGCGGCAATGCTCCAGGTAGGACATCCGGCTCAGCCCTCCCGCACCGCTCTTGTTCAGAAATGTGATATCATAGCCCCTGGCTTCCACCGTGCGCTTGAAGCTGTCCAGCACCTGGGAGAAATAGTCATGGGTCAGGCCGCTCTGGGCCTCGTCCATAAAGAGCACGCCTATATTGTAGGTGCGGTGTGTCTTAAGGGCCCGGGCCATGGCATTGGGCAGATATCCCATCTCCTTGGCGACTCTGCGGATCCGCTCCTTGGTCTCCCTGCCGATGTCTCCATGGTCGTTCAGCGCCTTGCTCACCGTGGCCACCGAGACTCCGCAGGCTATGGAAATGTCCTTCATTGAAACCATGTCTGTACCCTCCAAATTTTATCTGATACTAAAATACTTAAACGTTTGTGCAATTTCAGTCTATCTTATTTTTATGGGTTTTGCAATCATTTTTAATCATTTTTTTGATTTAAGGCTTGTAAGCGCTTTCATTACGAAATTATTTTTCCCATATTTTCTGTAATGTCTCTTGCAATTTCCAAATGAGTTCAGTATAATTTATTTAATGTGAATATGTTTTACTTAATCGTTTTCTAAAACATTTTACAAATTCATGAAAAAAGGAGAGTCCACTATGAAGTTCGGCTATTTTGATGACTCCAACCAGGAGTACGTCATCACCACCCCCAAGACCCCGCTCCCCTGGATCAACTATCTGGGCTGCAATGAATTTTTCAGCTTAATCTCCAATACCTGCGGCGGATACACCTTTTACAAGGATGCAAAGCTGCTGCGCCTGACCCGTTACCGCTACAACAATGTACCCACGGACATGGGAGGCAAATATTTCTACATAAAGGACGGCGGCACGGTCTGGAATCCCGGCTGGCAGCCCGCAAAAACGGAACTGGACAGCTATGAATGCCGTCACGGCATGGGCTACAGCCGCTTCACCAGCAGCAAGGACCAGGTACAGGCCGAGGTGCTGACCTTCGTTCCCATGGGAGATAATTGCGAGGTGACCAGGCTGACCCTGAAAAACACCGGCAGCCGGGAAAAGGAACTGAAAGTTTTCTCCTATGTGGAATGGTGCCTGTGGAATGCCGATGACGATATGAAAAATTTCCAGCGGCTCTTAAGCTGCGGTGAGGTGGAGGTGGTGGGTTCCGCCATTTACCACAAGACCGAGTACCGGGAGAGGCGCAATCACTATGCGGTATACGGAGTGAACGCCCCCATTGCCGGCTTTGACACCATCCGCGACGACTTCCTGGGAGCCTACCGGGGCGCCGACAATCCGGAAGTGGTGGAACAGGGACAGTGCAAAAATACCCTGGCCAGCGGCTGGTCTCCCATCGCCTGCCAGCAGCTGGATGTGAAGCTGGCCCCCGGCGAATCCAAAACCTATATTTTTGTACTGGGTTATATTGAGAATCCCCAGGAAGATAAATGGGAAGCCCCCGGCATAATCAATAAAAAACCCGCTCAGGAAATGCTGGCCCGCTACGCCGCCGACGAGGATGTGGACGCCGCTTTCGCCACCCTGAAAAACTACTGGAAAGGGCTGCTGGGCAAATATCATGTGGAATCCGGGGATGAAAAAGTCAACCGCATGGTCAACACCTGGAACCAGTATCAGTGCATGGTCACCTTCAACATGTCCCGCTCCGCCTCCTATTACGAATCCGGCATCGGAAGGGGCATGGGCTTTCGCGACAGCTGCCAGGATCTGCTGGGCTTTGTGCATCTGATCCCCGACCGGGCCAGGGAACGTATCATTGACATTGCCTCCACGCAGTTTGAGGACGGCAGCGCTTACCACCAGTATCAGCCCCTGACCAAGAAGGGCAATTCCGACATCGGCAGCGGCTTTAACGATGATCCCCTGTGGCTGATTGCGGGCACCAGCGCCTATGTGCGGGAGACCGGAGACATTTCCATTCTGGAGCAGATGGTTCCCTTTGACAATGATATGTCCAAGGCAACGCCCCTGATGAACCATTTAAAGAGATCCTTCGATTTCATTGTAAACCATAAGGGTCCTCATGGGCTCCCTCTCATCGGGAGGGCGGACTGGAACGACTGCCTGAACCTGAACTGTTTCTCCGAGCATCCGGGCGAGTCCTTCCAGACTTTCGGCCCCAGCGAAGGCCCGGTGGCAGAGTCCGTGTTCATCGCAGGCATGTTTGTCAAATACGGAGAGGAATACGCCCAGCTGTGCGAACTGATGGGAGATTCTCAGGAAGCGGCTTATGCCAGAGAGCAGGCCGCCGCCATGTATGACACCATCTTAAAGAGCGGCTGGGACGGCGACTGGTTCCTCCGGGCCTATGACGCCTACAGCCACAAGGTGGGCTCCAGGGAGTGTGAAGAGGGCCAGATCTACATCGAGCCCCAGGGCTTCTGCGTGCTGGCCGGCGTGGGCGTGAAGGAAGGGCTGGCGGAAAAGGCCCTGGATTCCGTGAAGGAAAAGCTGGACACGGATTACGGCATTATGATCCTGCAGCCCGCCTATACCAGATATCATCTGGAACTGGGTGAAGTCTCCTCCTATCCCCCCGGATATAAGGAAAATGCAGGGATCTTCTGCCACAACAATCCCTGGGTATCCATTGCCGAGACTGTGATCGGCCGGGGCAGCCGGGCCTTCGAGATCTATAGAAAGACCTGTCCCGCCTATGTGGAGGAGATCAGCGAGATCCACCGCACCGAACCCTATGTATATTCCCAGATGGTGGCCGGACGGGACGCCAAATTCCACGGCGAGGCCAAGAACAGCTGGCTCACCGGTACCGCCGCATGGACTTTTGCCAATATCTCCCAGTATATTCTGGGCGTATATCCCACCCACTCCGGTCTGCAGATCAATCCCTGCGTGCCAAAAGGCTTCGGAGATTTCAAACTCACCAGGGAGTATCGCGGGGCGGTGTACCATATCCAGGTATTGAATCCCCAGGACGTGGAGAAGGGCGTAATTTCCATGACCGTGGACGGCACGGCTGTGGAAGGCAACATTATCCCCTGTCCCAAGGATCAAAAGGAAGTAAACGTGGTAGTCACCATGGGCTAGTATATCGTTTCCTGACTATATAAAAATTTCATAAAGCTCTTGACTTCGGTACGAAATCATACTATAATTCCCCATTGTATGATTTCGTACCGTTTGTATTGCATGGAATTTGGGAGGTATAAATGAGCAGCCTTATATCAAGAGACATGAAGCGCTTCAATTATCTGCTGGGTGAAATGGACGCCGCCTATCATGAGATTTCCCTGAAGCTGGGGATGTCCGACAGCGCCATGATCATCCTCTATACCATCTGTGATATAGGGGACTGCTGTCTGCTCACCGAAATCTGTCGTCTCTCCGGCCTGAGCAAACAGACCGTGAACTCCGCTCTCCGCAAGCTGGAGGCCCAGGGAACACTCTATCTGGAGAAAGCAGGGCCCAAGGGTAAAAAAGTATGCCTGACAGAGGCCGGAAAAACGCTGGCAGAGCAGACAGCCCTGCGGCTGCTGCGGACGGAGGACGCCATACTGGCCTCCTGGCCCCGGCAGGATGTGGAAAAATATCTGGATTTGACGGAGCGCTTTCTGAATGCCCTCAGAAAAGAAGCCGAAAAGCTATAAGGAGGAATTTATGATACAACTATCCGATCACTTTGACTATAAAAGACTGCTGCGCTATACGCTGCCTTCCATCATCATGCTGGTATTCACCTCTGTCTACAGCGTGGTAGACGGCTTTTTCGTGTCCAATTTTGTAGGCAAGACCCCTTTTGCCGCCGTGAACCTGATCATGCCCGTGCTCATGATCCTGGGCTGCATAGGCTTCATGTTCGGCACCGGGGGAAGCGCGCTGATCGCCAAGACCCTGGGAGAGGGTAAATCTCAGAAAGCCCGAGAGACATTTACCCTGATCGTATGGGTATCGGCGGTCTGCGGCCTGGTGTTGGCCGTGGCGGGTATCGCCCTGCTCCGGCCTGTGGCCATGCTGCTGGGCGCCCGGGAACGGCTGCTGGAAGACTGCATCCTCTACGGCCGGGTCATATTGCTGGCGCTTCCCTTCTTTATCCTGCAATTTGAATTCCAATGCCTGTTTGCCACCGCCGGAAAGCCCAGGCTGGGTCTGGGTATCACGGTGGCAGCGGGACTGACCAATATGGCACTGGACGCACTGTTTGTGGCTATCCTTTCCTGGGGCCTGGCAGGGGCAGCAGCAGCCACCGCCTTCAGCCAGCTTGTGGGCGGACTGATTCCGCTGATATACTTTGGCCGTGAAAACACCAGCCTTCTCAGGTTCGTAAAATGTCGGTTTGACGGCAACGCCCTGTGGAAAACCTGTTCTAATGGCGCGTCCGAACTGATGGGCAATATCTCCATGTCCCTGGTGAGTATGCTCTATAATCTGCAGTTGATGAAATACGCCGGGGCGGACGGCATCGCCGCATACGGTGTACTGATGTATTTGAGTATGATCTTCCAGGCAATATTTATGGGCTATTCCGTAGGAGTCGCCCCTGTGGTAGGCTACCACTACGGGGCACAAAACCACGGAGAACTTAAGAACCTGCTCCGGCGGAGTCTTTTGCTGGTCGGCGCTTTTTCCGCGCTGATGTTCGCCGCGGGGGAGGCCTTGGGCAGGCCCCTGTCCCTGCTTTTTGTGGGCTATGACGCCGGGCTGCTGGATATGACGATTCACGCTTTCGTCATATTCTCCTTCTCCTTTCTGTTCTCCGGCTTTACCATACTGGGCTCCTCTTTTTTCACCGCTCTGAACGATGGACTGACCTCTGCGCTAATCGCCTTTCTGCGCACCCTGGTATTACAGGTGGCCGCCATCTGTATACTGCCCGTCTTCTGGGGACTGGACGGAATCTGGTTCTCCATCATCCTGGCGGAGGTACTGGCGGTGCTGGTGACGGTTCTCTTCCTGGTGGGAAAGCGGAAGAAATACCACTATTGAGCCTGCCCAACTGCCAGAAAGCCACGGCGCTGGCCGCCGCCACATTCAGGGAGTCCACGCCGTGGGACATGGGAATCCGCACCGTGTAATCGCAATCGGCAATGGTGTCTGCCGCCAGTCCGTCTCCCTCGGTTCCCAGCACGATAGCCAGGCGCTCCTCGGCCCCCAGGCGGGGATCCGCCAGGGAAACAGAATCTTCCCGAAGGGCCATGGCTGCAGTGCGAAAGCCCAGAGCGTGAAGCAGTTCCGGGTAATGAACCGATTCTAAAAAGGCCCAAGGGATCTGAAACACGGTTCCCATACTCACCCGGACGGCCCGGCGGTACAGGGGATCACTGCTGCCCGGCGTGAGCAATATACCGTCCATGCCCAGCGCCGCTGCGCTGCGGAAGACAGCCCCCACATTGGTGGGATTCATCACATTCTCCAGCACCGCCACCCGGCGCGCCCCCACACATACCTCTGCCGCCCCGGGGAGAGGTTTCCGATACATGGCGCAGAGCATTCCCCTGGTCAGCGCATAGCCGGTAATCTGTTCCAGCACTTCCCGCTCTGATACATAGACCGGAATATCCCCACAAAGGCTGATCAGTTCCCGTCCCTGTCCCTCCGCCAGCTTATGCTCCGCCAGCATGGACAGGGGCCTGTAACCGGCTTCCAGCGCCCGCCGGATGATCATGGGGCTCTCCGCGATAAACAGCCCCTGATCCGGTTCATTATAATGGCGCAGTTGTCCCTCTGAAAGCCGGGCATAGAGATCCAGTTCCGGCACATGGATATCCTTGATTTCAATAAAGTCTGTCATATTTACCTCTCGAATTCCAAAACCACAAAATCCTTAAAAAATGTTTTTACCCCCAGTTCCCCAAAGTCCACTGTCAGCTTCTCTTCGTCTTCCTCCGTAACTGTACCTTCCCCATATTTCCCATGGCGGACCCGGCAGGGCAGGACCTGCGCTCCGCAGGCCTCCTGTGATTCGGTCTGCCCGCTCTCCTCATAAGACGCCGCTTCCGAAAAATCGGCCTTGGGAACCACAGGGGCATTGTCCACCCGCTCCACCAGCCCTTCGGGGATCATCTGCAGATAGCGGCTCTCGCCGCAGGCCACCCCGGGCATCCCCGGCTGGAGATAATAGGACAGTTCCAGAAAATCCCGCGCCCTGGTCATGCCCACAAAAAACAGCCGCCTTTCTTCCTCTTCCTCCTCAAAACCTGATGATCGCAGGGGGATCAGCCCATAGTTCACCCCTATGATAAACACATGGGTAAATTCCATCCCCTTGGAGGCATGCAGGGTCATAAGCCATACCCCCGGGGCCCGGGTGGATTCCCCGCTGAGTTCCCCAGGGGATTCTACTGGAGGTTCTCCTGGGGAGAATCCCCTGGCCTGCGCCCGATTTTCCTCTTCATACAGAGGGATACCCTGTTCCTCCAGATAAGTTTCCCCGCTGTCCCGTTCTCTCCGGGTTACTACCTGATGGGGAATCTTCTCCCGCTCAAATACATCCGCCAGAAGTTCGGCCTGGGCCTGCAATCTGTAAAATATGGCAATCTGTTCTGCCGCCACCCCGTTTTCTCTCAGGCGGCGAATCTGCTCCGCCAGATAATAGGCCTCCCCCAGGGGATCATATGCCTGGCGGATTCTGACCCGGCCTTCGCTTTCCCTGCTGCCTTTGAGTCTGTCTCCATACTGTTTGAAGCGTCCGGCGGCCTCCAGGATCCGGCGGCCGCTGCGGTAATTCATGGGCAGGGTAAGCTGCCTTGCGCCATAGCGGTGTGCCAGCGTAAAGCAGGCGTTGATGCTGCTGCCCCGCCATCCGTAGATGATCTGATTGGGGTCCCCCACGGCAAAAAGCCGGGTGTCAGGCCCCCTGAGTGCATCCAGGAAAGCCAACTGCCGTTCATCGCTGTCCTGCACTTCGTCTATAATGATCCATTCCGGCGCAATCGGATATTTCCGAAGAAGCGTTTCGCCGTGTACCAGCAGATCCCGGAATGTCATGGTATCGCGCTGCCTCTTTTCCCGTTCCAGTACTTCCGCCAGCAGCCAGATATCATCCTGCAGCTTGTCAAGACGTTTCCCCTCCACACTGTCCCGGCCCCGATGACCCAGCCGGACCGCCGCCTCCAGCCGCTTGGGCAGCCTTGCGGGATATTTGATCCGCAGTCCCTCCCGCCTGATTAATTCCCGGGCTAATTCCAGTTCCTGCTCGGGAAGCAGCACCGTGAAGGACCGGGTATAGCCCAATTCCTCCACCGGCAGAAACTGTTTCAGGAGCCGATAAGCCACACTGTGAAAGGTACCGAAGCCCGAAAGATCCTCCGGGGGCAGACTTCCCTCCCGCTGTTCCAGCCGCCGGCGGACCTCCTCTGCCGCCTTATGAGTGAAAGTCAGTACGATCATCCGGCTGAACCGAATATTTTCCATATAGCGCAGATACAGCAGCTTCGCCACCAGCACCGTGGTCTTGCCGCTTCCCACATTGGCATTGACCACGCAGGTATGGCTGTGATCCAGCACCGCCTCTCTCTGCTCCGGATTCAGCTGCCCCAGTATCTCTTCTTCCATCCTGTGTAAACCGCCCATTACGTCCCTCCCTGCGGCCGTCCTTCCCGGGTAATCCCATGCACGCTGTCCAGCCGCTTTCTCAGCTTCTCCCGAACCGTGCTGTCCTCCCCCGTTCCCTCCCCGGCCTTATCGGAACATCGAAGGTTCTTAAGCCCCCAGAGAATCTTTGATTTGTTCAGCCGGTAATCACCAATGCAGGCAATGCATCCTCTCTCACAGCCGCATCCCGCCACCAGGGTTTCCGCCCGGCAGACTATCTCCGGCATCCGCTCATAGGCTTTCTCCGCATAGCCCAATCCCCCTGTAAATTTGTCATAGAAGTAGACAGCCACCCGGTCCTGCGCATCCTCCTGCTGCCCGACGGCATTGCCGGAGGGGATCACGCCGATATCCTCCTTCTCCGTCATGGTCAGCATCCTGGCGGCATTTTCCAGCGCATAGCACAACCCCTCAAAATGGTTGTCATACACCTGCTTCCCGCCGGCTCCTTCCCGGAGCATACTGCGGTATTCCCGCACCACCTCCGCAGGAAGTTCGATCCAGGCCCCTTCGGTTTCATACCGCTTTACCAGAGGCTGCGGGAGTTGGTCATTGCCAAGATTCTGATGGTTATGAAACTGCAGCTTCTTATACATGCTGACCACATCCTCCACATGGAGTTCTCCAAAGCCTATGCAGATTTCCGGCTGTTCCTCTTCCGGGACCTGATGCCGGAGCCCTCCCTCGCTGCCCGGTATCGCTTCCCGCATATAACTGCAAGTCCGCCTCACCCGCAGCCGGCGGATATCCGTATTGCCTCCCGGCACCGTGTAGTAGTTCCCTGCAAAAGGCACGGCATAGCCGGTGCGGGTCTCTGTGTCCATATGGGTGATCTGGTATAAAACACCGCCATGCATATAGACCGCGCCCGTATGAATCTCCCGATAGGCCTGCAGTTCATCCATCTCCGTGATCTGTTCCCCGGTCTCCCGGTGGAGCAGCTTATAGCGCCCATTGTCAATATTGCGCAGGCTATAATCTCCCTCCGGGAAACCCTGCCCGCACCAGACAAAAAGACCTCCCTGACGGGTCAGTTCCCCTGCCTCCAGAAGCACGGGAATAGCCTCTCCCAGATCCGGAAAAAGTTCCATATCCTGCTGCCCCAGGGGAATCTCCGCAGCCGCCGCCCGAATGTGAGCCAACTGGATCAGAAGATTATCCGGGTCGATAACAGCGCTCTCACTGCTGCCCTCAAAGAGCCAGTCCGGATTCACCGCAATGTATCGGTCAAACGGCATCTCCCGCAGGATCAGATAATTGGTGCAGCTGTGGCCGCTCCTGCCTGCCCGGCCCGTCTGCTGCCAGAAGGAAGCCTTGGTGTCGGGATATCCCACCAGCACTGTAGCATCCAGCCGCCCGATGTCAATTCCCAGTTCCAGAGCGTTGGTAGCCACCAGCCCCAACAGTTCTCCCCGGTTCATCCGGGCCTCGATCTCTCGGCGCTCTCTGGGGGTATACCCGCCCCTGTACCCGGCGATCCGATTGACCATCAGATCCTCCGGGTGAAGCGCCCGCATCTTCCGTCCCCCTTTCCCCGTCTCCTGCCCCGTCATGTCCCATCCCTCCAGAAGGTCCCTGGTCTCCTTCAGCACGATCTCCACATTTCTTCTGGAACTGGCAAAAGCGATAAAACTGGTTCCCTTCTCCATCAGTTCCGGCAGCAGATTGGCGGCCACCTGGGCGGCGGAAGCCTGTCCGATTTCCCTGCCGTATGAATCTTCTATTTTGGGAGGCTGCAGGAACACGTACCTCCTCTCCGCTCTGGGGGCTCCGTCCCTCTCCACCTGCTCAAACGGCTCGCCGCATATCCCCCGGGCCAATTCCAGCGGATTGGCGATGGTGGCCGAACTGCACAAAAAGCGGGGACGGCTGTGATAATACCGGCATACCCGCCCAAGACGCCGGATCACATTGGCCAGATGGGAGCCGAAAGCCCCTCTGTAAGTGTGCAGTTCGTCGATCACCACATACCGCAGATTGGCAAACAGCAGATCAAATCCGTATTTGCTGTGGTTGGGCAAAAAGGAAGCATTGATCATCTCCGGGTTGGTCAGAATGATATTGGCATGGCGGCGAATCCGGCTGCGCTGGGCGGAGGAAGTATCTCCGTCATACACCCCTGCCGATACCCTGTCCTCCCCGAAAAATTCCAGCAGGGGCCGCAGCGCCTTGTACTGGTCGCTGGCCAGCGCCTTAGTGGGATAGATGAACAGGGCCCGGGCCCCGGGATTGCAAAGGATTTCCTGCAGCACCGGCAGCAGAAAGCCCAGCGTCTTGCCGCTGGCCGTGGAGGTGGTGATCACCACATTTTCCCCCTGCAGGGCCAGTTCAAACATCTGTGCCTGATGACTGTAAAGCCTTTCAATTCCCCTTGCTCTCAGATACTCCGCCAACTCCGGCAGCAGCGCCGCCGGGTACTCTGCATATTCCGCCGATTTAGCCGGCATTCTGCGGCTGTATACCATCATTTTATCTATATCCATATATTCCTCCGGTAAGCAGGCCGCCGCGCACGGGCCCGCGTTTCTCCCATTGTAGCACATTTCCCGGGGCTTGGAAACAAACTATCAGCCAATGCAAACCCAAAAATCCGGCGGGCAAAACAGCACCCGCCGGATCTTCCTCCGCTCTTTTAAACGGTTTGCATATGTTCCATGTATGGATCAGCATTTCTCCAGAGCCTGCGCAATATCGGCAATCAAATCTTCCTTATCCTCCAGGCCACAGCTCATGCGCACCAGTTCCGCAGGCACTCCCGCCTCCTTCAGCTGCTGATCCGTCATCTGACGATGGGTGCTGGAAGCCGGGTTCAGGCAGCAGGTCCGGGCATCCGCCACATGGGTCTCAATCGCCGCCATCTTCAGATTCTTCATGAAAGCGCCGGCCGCCTCCCGGCCCCCCTTGAGACCGAAGGAAACCACGCCGCAGCTGCCCTTGGGCAGATACTTCTGCGCCAGTTCATGATACTTGTCTCCGGGCAGACCGCAGTAATTCACATAGGCCACCTTGGGATGAGAAGCCAGAAATTCCGCCACGGCCTGTCCGTTCTCACAATGGCGCTGCATCCGCACATGCAGGCTCTCCAGCCCCAGGTTCAGGATAAAGGCATGCTGAGGACTCTGAATGGAACCCAGATCCCGCATCAGCTGGGCCGTACATTTGGTGATAAAGGCCCCTTCCCGGCCAAACTTTTCCGCATAGGTGATACCATGATAACTCTCGTCAGGAGTACAAAGGCCGGGGAACTTGTCCTTATGAGCCATCCAGTCAAATTTGCCGCTGTCTACAATGCAGCCGCCCACCGCCGCTCCGTGACCATCCATGTACTTGGTGGTGGAATGGGTCACAATATCCGCCCCCCACTCAAAGGGACGGCAGTTGACGGGCGTGGCAAAAGTATTGTCAACGATCAGAGGTACTCCATGGGCATGGGCACAGCGGGCAAACTTCTCTATGTCCAGCACGGTAAGAGCCGGGTTGGCGATGGTCTCGCCGAACATGGCCCTGGTGTTGGGCTGAAAAGCGGCGCTCAGTTCCTCCTCGGAGGCATCCGGGTCCACAAAGGTGGTCTCAACGCCCATCCTCTTCATGGTGACGGAAATCAAGTTGTAAGAACCGCCGTAAATGCTGGTGGACGCCACGATATGATCCCCCGCGCCGCAGATGTTAAACAGGGCATAGAAATTGGCTGCCTGACCGCTGCTGGTCAGCATGGCCGCCGTACCGCCCTCCATCTGGCAGATTTTGGCCGCCACATAGTCGTTGGTGGGATTCTGCAGCCGGGTGTAGAAATAGCCGCTGGCCTCCAGATCAAATAATTTACCCATATCCTCGCTGGTATCGTATTTGAAAGTGGTGCTCTGCACAATGGGAATCTGTCTCGGTTCCCCGTTGCCGGGAGTGTAACCACCCTGCACGCAAATGCTGTTCATGTTCATCGGTATCTCCTCCTTGGTTGTAGTAAGTTATACATAAAACGTTTTATACATTGTAACACAGGATATGTCAAAAAACCATTCTTACTTTACAATGCCGTTGGCCAGCAGCGCTTCTTTCCACACCTTGTAGGACTTGGTTTTCAGGTGCAGACCGTCCCGGGCCTGGCTGTCTCTGAGATTGCCCGCATCGTCCATGTAGAAGGCGTTCAGGTCCAGATAAAATATGTGTTCCCCGTCCGCCAGTTCCGCCAGACCTGCATTGCGCTCCCGGATCTCATCATTGTTGAAATTCGGATGCTCGGCAGAATAGGAGGAGGTCACGGCCAGAATGGACTGGATCACAATCCCGGCGTTGGGCTGCTTTTCCTGTACATGGTTCACCAGGGAACTGTAGGAGGACAGGAAACTCTTGCGCTTCGACCCCATGTTGTTGATACCCAGCATGATATAGACCGCGTCATACTGCCTCGCGTCTAGAAGGGCGTCCAGCGTAACCCCGCCCATGTCTCTGCTCAGGGCCTCGCCCACCCCCATACCGGTTATACAAAAATAGGTGGCATTTTTCAGGTTCCCATACATGGAGAGACCCACGGTGAGAGAGTCTCCGATAAACAGCACATTGTCGTAATAACTCTTGTCCACCGCCGCGAAACTTCCCACGGACTGGGTGATATCCAGTTTCACCGGTTCCTCTGCCAGATAGTCGTTGGAAGCATATCCCACATTGCCGTAATAGTCAATACGATACCAGCCGGTCTCGTTGCATCTGCCTGTTATTTTGACTTCCTGGTTCCGATAGAGGCCGCCGATCTTCTCCCCTTCCGTGGAAGGCTGGTCCCGCACCCGCAGGGAAGTCTGGGAATACAGAGTCAATTCCAGATCCGTGTAGGTATACGGAATCTCTTCCTCTGTGGGAACACTGCTTTCCTCCGCCCAATCTATATCTTCCTCCGGCCAGAGGGCCACCGGCCCCTCCTGCAGCACATCTTCTTTGGGCAGGGCTTCCTCGATCCCGATTTTCTTTGGGGTAAATGCCGTACCGCCGTCGTCTGCCGCCCCCACGGGGGACTGAAAAAGCCAGACGCACAGAACGATCATCAGCACAATCGTGACGGCTGACAGGACACAGGTTGTCACTCCCAAAATCTGCCTGCTCACACGCCAGTTCTTTATCACTGCTTTCTTCGCCATCCTCTTCCTCTCATCCAATATGACATAAAGCCAAAATGACTTTTGCGAACATTATACTCCCTAAATTCCCCAATCGCAACAGGGACTTGCATAAAATGACCGCAGGATACGACGGCAATCAGCTTATATTTGTATAAGTTCCTCCTCCTCTTTCCGTTTTTGTCTAAACTGAAAACCATTTGCAGGGAATTGTAAGAAAATAATCTTTATTTTCTTTAAAGCCGATTTTTTCATAAAAGCCTTTAGCCTGGTCTGTTTGTACCAGCCATTCTGAGGACTCGCAGGCACTCCTGCATCTTCTCACCAGTTCCTTGCCAATCCCCATTTTTTGATATGCCGGTAAAACCGCTAAATCATAAATAATGGAGCGAAAATGCAAATCGCTTAATACCCTTACGCATCCCACCAATTTCCCCTCGATCCATGCGGAAAAAACAAATGTGGAGTTAATAAAAGCAATATTAAAGTTTTCAAGCATCTCCGGGGTTGTACTCTCTGTAGTCCAATTTACTGCAAGAAATAACTGATATAACTGATCACAGGGGAGATCTTTCCGGGTTTTGTATTCTACATTCATTTATACTTCTCCTCCAAATATTGTTTTTATATCTGATCTACCTTATTCCGTAGAGGACATTTTTTCTCTATATGCATACAGGTTTCCGGCAGCGGCGCCATCTTCCCATATGGGCACCAATTCCTGGCGCGGCATTCCCTTCCCATATGCGCACCAATTCCTGGCGCGGCATTCTCTTCCCATATGCGCACCAATTCCTGGCAGCGGCACTCCCTTCCTATATGCGTACCAGTTCCCGGCAGCGGTTCAGCGCCGCGTACAGTTCCTGGCGGCGGGGCATGGCCAGATTGCCCGGCAGGCTCTCCCTTCCCGGACAGAAAGCTGCAAAACTGTTTTTCTCCACTTCTTCGTACAGGGCCTCCACTGCCTGCTGCAGGGTTTTCCGTCCGTCAAAGCAGCGGCATTTCATATGCCGGATCATATGGGACAGGGCCGTGAGCTGCTCGCTGTCCGCAAGCTGTTCCACATAACGCATGTCCACGGTTTCCCTGTTGATGGAGAAGCCGTCCAGCCCCATGGTTTTCATCTTGATCCGTTCGTCCCTGGCAAACGCCTGGTCTGCCTTTACCACCCGGTGGAAATCCGGCTTTCCTGCCGCAGGGGCGCTTCCCAGAGTATAGGGAAACTGTTCCGCCTCCTTTTTCGCCAGCGCCGTAATCTCCATGGGACGGTACTTATTCATCTGCAGGATGCAGTCCGCTTTATGGAAATAGGAACCGCAGCTTCCCGCCACCAGCACGGTGGAAATCCCGTAATTTTCATACAGTTCCCGCACCCGGTCGATAAAGGGGATGATGGGTTCCATATCCCGGCTGACAACCCGCTGCATCAGTTCGTCCCGGATCATGAAATTGGTGGCGCTGGTGTCCTCGTCGATAAGAAAAGCCCCGGCCCCCATCTCCACGGCTTCCACCGTGGCCGCCGCCTGGGAAGTACTGCCGCTGGCGTCCTCCGTATAAAAATGCCCAGTGTCCTTGCCCCCCGGAAGATTGCGGATGAACATGGAGATATCCACCTGCTGGATGCTCCTGCCATCCTCCGCCCGCAATTTCATGGCGCTGTCGTCGGTGAGTACATACTCCCTGCCGTCTCCGGCAATATGGTCATAGACCCCCTTTTCCAATGCTTCCAGTAAGGTGGATTTACCATGATAACCGCCTCCCACGATCAGCGTCACCCCCTTGCGGATCCCCATCCCCCGGAGCGTTCCCCTGTGGGGCAGTTCCAAAGTCACAGCCATCTCCCCGGGACTGGCAAAGGCCACCGCATCCTTCATGGGCTGGGATGACACCCCGGATTTGCGGGGCAAAATGGCTCCGTCCGCCACAAAGGCCACCAGATCCCTCTCCTTTAACTGCTGCCGGATATAAAGCTGGTCATCTGCCAGATACAGCACTTTCTCCAGACCATCTTTGGGACAGGATGCCGCCAACAAAGTCTGCTTCACGCACACCGGCAGGAAGTCAAACAGGATTTTTACCAATTCCCCTGCGTTAATGGTGCGCCCGTTGGCCGGAAAACCGATCTCCATACGGATTGTCACCTGGCCGTCCGAAGGATTCACCGTGCAGGCGCTCCGCTCCAGGATTTCCTGCCCCGGCTGACTGATGCCCAGCAGGCCGCTTTTGCCGGATCCTTTGGCTTTGAAGGAATACTCCCTGATTTTGGCTGCCATACGGCGGAGCAGATAGTCCTGAAAAGCGATCCGCCTGTGCCTCTCCCCGTAGCCGCCCTTGTCAAAGCCTGCCACCTTCCCCGGTACTATCAGGCTAACCTTGGAAGGAGCCGCAAAAGGGTCTCCCTGCACATGGTCAATGGACAACACATACTGCTGGAACTGATACTGCCCCCGGGTGTCCTTGTAGGCCGGATAACTCTTATGGTCAATTTGTCTTAGTAATGCCTGTAATTCCGCTGCTGATTTCATTTTTCCTCCTATTATAGTTCCGCATATCCCCAGCCGCCCTGCGACCGTTTTTCATTCAGTGCCCCCTCCGGGTATATGCTGTTTTCAGTTTCCCATATCCCCTACCAACTGATTACATCAAAAAACTCATTAATGTTTGAGCCTCTTTCATTTTCATGCTCCCAAAAGACTTCCGTATCGGATATTTTGATTTCAAATCCTGATTTATTGATCTGGTAATGATTTACCACAATTTTTTTCTTCAGTCTGGATAACATGCGTTCAAATGAGTTGCCTTTTGTATTGAGATAGCCATATACATCCCTCATGGCCTTAAATTTCTCCATATCCCCCAGGCCCAGCGTCTGTTCTATATATTTCCTTACATCCTGTCCATGATACGCTTCTATATGTAGACATGCGACATACTCAAAATCAGGATTATCCAATATCAGGAAATGAGGAATCTTTTTACGTTCGTTCTGCAGTTTGCAATACTCCATCAATTCCTTCAACCGGGGCAGTTCTCCCGGATGTTTTCTGGCCCTGTCGAAATCAATGATGATGAACTTGGCCAGGCAGTTATTGTCTGCCTCTTTTTTGATATGCTCCAAAAAACCGGCATATCCCCCGCCCTGCATATTGACCGGCTTAAGAGCCAGTTCCACCCCCTGGTTGAGCCGCATTGCATCGATATAATTGTACTCCGTATCCCCCTCGCAGAAGACGACATACTTTTTCCGAAGTTCTCTCTTTGGCCTACTCAAACGCGGTTCCTCCCAAAATCCCCTTCATGTAAAATTCGTATATCTTTGTTGTCTCATAGCGTATATCCGGGAAATCAGCCAACGAGTACAGTTCCGAGTTCAGGCTGTCCCTGTCTTTCGTCACAAAATAGATCTGTTCCTTCATGTAATTCTTCAAGTCCAGATGCAGCACATTGTGGCTGGAAAAGATAAACTGCCCCCTATGTTTCTTTCCGTTGATAAAAGAAATCATCCGCTCTGCCAGAATGGGGTTGATCACCCTGTCCATCTCGTCCGCAAAGACCACTTTATCTTCATATACCACCCGGAACAGCTGGACAGCCCATGCAAAGAATTCTATGACGCCTCCCGAGTCCCTTTTAAGTTCCCTGGAAAACCTCTGTCCGGCCTTTGTGACTCGCACAATCTTACTGGCGCTGAAGGGCTTTTCCTCGTCTATTTCAATGCCCTCAATACTGTAATCCACCATCCGAAGGATATCCAGAAAGCGGGGATCTCTGATAATATTTATATCCTCCTCTGTGTTTCGCAGTTCTTTATATATGGAATAATTAAATTCCTGATTCTCAACGTTTAATCTGTTGTTTACCCAGCCGACAAATTCCTGCGCGCGGGGTTCTCCCAAAATGGCCAGCCTGGCTACAAAAAGGCCCAGGTTCTCCTCGGTTATAGTCGCCCGTTCAAACACGATTTCAAATTCTTTGCTGCAATTATCCAGCATCACCTCATACATCGCTCGGACTGCGCCCTTTTTGCTTTCCGTGTCAAGTTCTTCCCTTGTCACGGACATAATCATTTTTTCCTGATTGCTCTTCGCGCTTTTAGAGGAAAACATCTCTTTAACGATACTATACCCGTCAATCGTCAAGTGATAGTGATAGATCCCTCCCGTTTTACTCATCACCTGGATATCAAACTCCTGCTCCGCATAGCGTTCCCTGTCTCCGGCCTCTTTTAGTGTATTAAAATTTACAAGCCCTTTATAGGTGCGCACCCTTTCATTATTCGCAAATAAACTTTTAAAGAAGGAAAGACTACTGATAAAATTGGTCTTCCCCCCTGCGTTTTCCCCGACTACCACCGCCGTTTTCAGGAGATCATACCCCGCTTCTGTCTCCACATAATTATCCGGGAATCTGTGCTTTACTTTGTTCCCGGGCGCTAACAGGTCAAACTCCGCCTCATCAGAAAACGAACAGAAATTTTTAAATTTGTAAGATATCAGCATTTGCCCACCGCCTAATAGTTTTTATGTTTCCATTATACTATTTTCTACCAAAAAATCAACAATATTCATTACTAATAACATTTTTCTGTTTTGTCCTCTTTCGAACGGTTCCATATTTTCGGATTGACAACTTCTACCATTCATATGCCAGCACCTGGCAGTTACCGATGCCGAAGGCTGCGAATTCCTCATTGGTCATATCCGTGAAATAGGACTGCACGATTCTGGCGATACCGTTATGGGCCACCAACAGGTAAGTTCTGGCTTCCGGTTCCCCGCGCAGCTCGTCCAGCAGATTGTAGATCCGCTGGGCCATCTGCATCATGGACTCGCCGCCCTGGTTTCGATTTACAAACTGGGCCTTCGCCGCCCGGAACTGTGCTCCGTCCCGGGGAGTTGACTCCCATTTTCCGAAATTCTGCTCTTTTAGCCGAACTTCCTCCCGCAGGGGAATCCCGGTGACGCGGTGGATATGACGGGCGGTGTCGGCAGCCCGCACCAGCGGAGAATACAGAATCTGGTCAATTTGGTAATCCCCTTCCGCGATCAGCCGTCCCAACTCCATAGCCTGCTCATGTCCCTGCTCTGTCAGGGCAATGTCCGTGGCGCCGCAGATTTTGTTTTCCACATTCCATACGGTCTGCCCATGCCGGGCAAAATACAGTTTTCTCATGGTTTTCTCCTTCTCTTTCGCCTCTGTGTCTCCCACCGGCCCGCCCATATTACAAAGCCCGGCAGAGTTTTCGCTCTGCCGGGCCGTCTATAATTGGCTTATGCGATTTTTAGCATCAAAGGCTTACATCATGCCGCCCATACCGCCGCCTGCGGGCATTGCAGGAGTCTCCTCCTTGATGTTGGCCACAACGGACTCGGTAGTCAGCAAGGTGCTGGCAACGCTGGTAGCGTTCTGCAGTGCGCTTCTGGTCACCTTGGCAGGATCCAGAATCCCTGCGCTCACCATATCCACATATTCCTCTTTCAGCACGTCGAAGCCCATGCCCACTGCGGATTCACCCACTTTATTGATGATCACGCTGCCCTCTAAGCCTGCGTTAGCAGCGATGTGGTACAGGGGCGCCTCCAGGGCTTTCAGCACGATCTGGGCGCCGGTCTTCTCATCGCCCTCCATGGTCTCAGCCAGCTTTGCCACTTCCTTGGCAGCGTGGATATAAGCAGAACCGCCTCCGCAGATAATGCCTTCCTCCACGGCAGCCCTGGTAGCCGCAAGAGCGTCCTCCAGACGCAGTTTGGCTTCCTTCATCTCAGTCTCGGTGGCAGCGCCCACCCGGATTACCGCTACGCCGCCGGCCAGCTTGGCCAGTCTCTCCTGCAGCTTCTCCTTATCAAAATCAGAGGTGGTCTCCTCAATCTGCATCTTGATCTGGGAGATACGGCTCTGAATGGCATCCTTGTCACCCTCGCCGTCCACGATCACCGTGTTCTCCTTCTGTACCTTCACGGACTTGGCCCGGCCCAACATGGACATGTCGGTGTCCTTAAGTTCATAGCCCAGTTCGGAGCTGATCACAGTACCGCCGGTGAGGATGGCGATATCCTCCAGCATGGCCTTCCTTCTGTCGCCATAGCCGGGAGCCTTCACGGCCACCACATTGAAGGTGCCGCGCAGTTTGTTTACAATCAGAGTGGTGAGAGCCTCGCCCTCCACATCCTCGGCAATGATCAGCATCTTCGCGCCGCACTGCACCACCTGCTCCAGCAGAGGCAGGATTTCCTGGATGTTGGAAATCTTCTTGTCGGTGATCAGGATATAAGGATTATCCAGAGTTGCCTCCATCTTATCCATATCCGTAGCCATATAGGCGGAAATATATCCTCTGTCAAACTGCATACCCTCTACCAGGTCCAGTTCGGTCTGCATGGTCTTGGACTCCTCGATGGTGATGACGCCGTCCCCGCTGACCTTCTCCATGGCGTCCGCCACCAGCTGGCCAACCTCCTCGTCACCGGCGGAGATAGCCGCCACCCTGGCGATATGCTCCTTGCCGTTCACCTTCTGGCTCATGCCTGCAATGGCCTCCACAGCGCAGTCCGTAGCCTTTTTCATACCCTTTCTCAGGATGATGGGATTGGCCCCCGCCGCCAGGTTCTTGATGCCTGCGTTCACCATGGCCTGTGCCAGAACAGTAGCTGTGGTGGTTCCGTCACCCGCCACATCATTGGTCTTGGTAGCCACTTCTTTTACCAGCTGTGCGCCCATGTTCTCAAATGCGTCTGCCAACTCGATCTCCTTGGCGATGGTAACGCCGTCGTTGGTGATCAGAGGAGCGCCGAAAGACTTATCCAACACCACGTTTCTTCCTTTGGGTCCCAATGTTACTCTGACAGTATCAGCCAGCTGGTTCACGCCGGACTCCAGGGCTGCGCGCGCCTCCGCGCCATACTTAATTTCCTTTGCCATAATGTATACGCCTCCGTTTTCTTTAATTGATTCTTACAAACCCGCCTGTTACTGGATCACTGCCAGGATGTCGTTCTGCTTCACGATGATATACTCGTCCTCGTCCAGCTTCACTTCCGTTCCCGCATACTTGGAGAAGATAACATGGTCACCAACTTTGACCTCCATCTTCACTTCCTTGCCGTCCACCACGCCGCCGGGGCCAACCGCAATTACCTCCGCCTGCTGGGGTTTTTCCTTGTTCTGTCCGGGAAGTACGATGCCGGACTTGGTGGTTTCCTCAGCCACCAACTGCTTCAATACAACTCTGTCGCCTAAGGGTACTAACTTCATATTGTCTGCCTCCTTATCTGGTACTTTGTCTTGTTAGCACTCTTTTATGTCGAGTGCTAATCCCTGGAACATATATTAGTTTCATATGCGGCGGTTTGCAACTGCATGCAGAGGTATTTATCTTTGATATGTCTGCTTCTATCTCTTATTTTCTAGTGTTTTCTCTTTTTTACTCATTTTTGACGGTTTGGAAGGATTTTATACTTATTTTATATTTCTTCGGAATGCCATTCCTTCCTTTTCATAAGTATCTTCGGGACTCTCTTTTCAGCCCTCCCCCGGGTTGCCGGGCAAATGTTACTGATATATAAAGCGGGAGGGAACCGCATCTCCATGCGGCCCCCTCCCTTTGTTCCCTGATCAGCATTTGATCTCCAGGTATCCCAGCAGTTTATCCATGTCATACTCCTCCAGCACGCCCAGGTTGGAGTCATAGAATTTACCGTCATAATGTACCAGATAGTGGCAGAAACGCCCCATCTTCTCCATCAGAATACAACACTTGGGCAGTACGGTAGGACGGCCCTCGGTGTACATGATGATATCCGTGTGATCAATGCCGTAATAATTCAGCGCCGATATCACCCTGCCCATGGTAGCCTGCCACTCCCGGCAGTCCATAACGCTGATGACTTCCGCAATGGTCACGCCGGCCAGCATGGCCACGCAGGACTGTCCGCACAGCCCGTCCTCCGGCTGTATGATCACTTCCATGCTGTCAATCCTGCGGATGGGATTCTCAAAACTGTAAGGACTGTTCTGGTCCATCTTGATCAGGCTGCCCGTCACATGGAGCAGGATCTTGTGGCTCTTCCCCAGATCCACTTTCACCGCGTCCTCATCCTCGATATGAATCTGATAGTTACCCTTTTCCTGGGGAATCAGTTCACAGTCAATCAGAGCGTTGTCCAGCACAATATCCGCCTGAATCACATCACGCTGTCTGCATACCTCCCAGATGTTAAAGGGGATCTGGATCATATACCCCTTCTCCTTCTTCTCAATCTTTGATTCAAAAAAATACCTCATACCCTGTAACCTCCGCCAATGGTTTAAAATGTTGGTGTAACCCCTTACATTCACTATTCTATCAGATTTCCGGGCACATGCAATAGCTGTACCGAAAAAAATACAGCTTGTTATTTTTCTGTCAAAGACCGCTGCCTCAGACCCCTTCCTTGCGAATCTGGGAAGGGGATTTTCCATAATATTTCTTGAACAGCTTACTGAAATGGTACGCATCATCGTAGCCCACGGCGGCTGCCACCTCCTGGACAGACATTTCCGATCCCTGAAGCAGCAGTTCTCTGGCTCTCTCCAGCCGGATATTGATCAGATGCCGAATGGGGGTGTCCCCCGTCTCGCTCTTGAATATCTTGGATATATAAAACGGGCTAAGGTACATATTTTCCGCAATGGTATCCAGAGAGATCTTATCGCTGTAATGATCCTCAAAATAGCTTACGATCTGTTCCACCACATATTTCTTGTTCACCGAATCGAAGGAATATCCCTGCATGGCCTGGGGAGGGGGAGACTGCTCCTTCAGGATCAGCAATAACAGCTGCATCAGATATGCCTTCAGCATATGGTAACGTCCCTGCCAGCACACCGCACTCTCCGCTTCCATGGAAGAGCAGATCCGAAAAATCCTCTGGCGCAGTTCCCCGCTGGTATGCAGGATATAGCCTCCGCCTGGCAGCGGCACATCCCCCGACTCCCGGCCCGGCAGCTGTACATCGCAGAAGCCCACAAAAAATTCGGTGGCGGGCACTTCCGCCTCGGGCACATACAGCGCCTGGTGGTGTACGCCAGGTTTAAAAAACAGCAAATCCCCCTCGCCCACCTCATAAACCTGTCCCTCTATACGGTACTTTCCCGTTCCGGACATCACAAAGGCCAGTTCCGCAATATCATGGCAGTGATAGGCTTCCTCCGGCTCTGTCCGGGTACCCTTCCAGGTAAACAGGAAGGTGGGATTCATTTCCTCAATCCGTATGGCATTGTCTTCCGTGGCACAATATTTGCTCATCCCTACCTCTCCTGTCCTGCGCCGGTCCTGTCACACCCCCGGGCTGTTCCGTTCCCGTCCGCTTCCCCTGCCTCCAACCGGCTGCCAGAGCCGATTACTCAGGCTATAATCCCAATACCATCCCGGCCACCTGGAAATATACCAGCAGTGACAGGGCATCCACAATGGTGGTGATGAAGGGACTGGCCATCACCGCCGGGTCAAAGCCCAGTTTCTTGGCCGCCATGGGAAGCAGGCATCCCACCAGCATGGCCATCACCACCGCCGCCACCAGGGTAAGGCACACCACCAGCGCCACAGCCAGTCCCACCCGGTCAAACAGCATCAGCTTGGCAAAATTGGCCGCCGCCAAAGTGCCTCCGCAGAGAGCTGCGGTGCGCAGTTCTTTCCATACAATCTTCGGCACGTCCCCGTAGCCGATCTCCCCCAGAGAGAGTCCGCGTATAATGGTAACGCTGGCCTGTCCTCCCGCGTTGCCGCCGGTATCCATAAGCATGGGAATGAAGGCGGTCAGCGCCACATAGACGCTCAGCGCATCCTCAAAAGAAGTGATGATGCTTCCGGTAAAAGTGGCGGAGACCATCAACAGCAGCAGCCAGGGAATTCTCTTTTTGTAAGTCTCCCATACGGAGGTGCGCATATAAGGCTTGTCACTGGGCACCAGAGCCGCCATCTTTTCCATATCCTCCGTTGCCTCTTCCTCGATGACGTCCACGATATCATCCACCGTGATAATGCCCACCAGGCGGTTCTCATTGTCCACCACCGGCATGGCCGTGAAGCCGTACTTCTGGAACTTCCGGGCCACTTCCTCCTGATCGGCATGGGTGTGCACCGACACCACATTTTCGTGCATGATCTCCCCGATGATCTCATCGGGCTGACTCAGCAGCAGATAGCGCAGGGCCACCGTGCCCAGAAGTTTACGCTGTCCGTCCAGCACATAGCAGATATTGATGGTTTCGCTGTCCAATCCCACCGCGCGGATTCGGTCAATAGCCCCCTCCACCGTCAGGCTTTCCTTCAAGTCCACATACTCCACCGTCATGATGCTGCCCGCAGAATCCTCCGGATAACGCAGCAGATGGTTGATATCCCGGCGGGTCTCCGGGCTGGCATTCTCCAGCAGACGCTTCACCACATTGGCCGGCATCTCCTCCAGCAGGTCCACCGCATCGTCGGCCATCAGATTGTCAATGATATTGGCAGCCTCCCGGTCCGTCAGGGAGGTAATGACGGTCTGCTGTCGGTCCACCTCCAAATAGGAAAAGATATCCGCCGCCAGATCCTTGGGCAGGATCCGAAAAGCCTTGACCATGCTCTGCTCCGGCAGTTCCTCCATGTACGCGGCAATATCCGCGTCGTTTAAGTCCACCAGAAGCTGGCGGAGCCTGGTGTACTGCTGCGTCTGCAGCAGTTCCTGTATCGTCTCAAATTCTTTCAACTGCTCCATAGCATTTCTCCTTATGATGATTTTTTATGGTTCTCCAACTTCGACCCGGAGCGGGCTCACTACTGCCGTTGCTGCTCTTCATAAAAAACCACCACCTTTCCGAGAAATACTGTTATACCTGTCCATTTTACGATCAAGGGCCGTTTTTGTCAATAAAACTTATTTCCCTTTCGCATGTCCATCCCAACCTGCCGCAGGTGGCCTCCACCAGTTCCTTTTGCAGCCGCAAGGCCAGATCTCCGGGAATCCTGACGGTAAGTTGTACCTCCTGCCCATACTGGCTGTCCGCCGGTTCCAGACCATGCTGTCCCAATATGTAGAGAATCTTTCCCACACCGTTGTAATCGGTCTGCAGGACGATTTCCAGCCCCTGACGCATAACACCTGTTACGCAGTTGCGGAGTCCCTCTTTCACCGCCATGGTATATGCCCTGACCAGACCGCCCGTGCCCAGCAGCGTGCCTCCGAAATACCGGGTCACCACCACTGCCACATTGCGGATTTCCTCTGCCAGCAGAACCTCCAGCATGGGTCTGCCCGCCGTGCCGCTTGGCTCCCCGTCGTCGCTGCAGCGGGTCATCTCTCCCCTGCTGCCGATGACAAAAGCGCTGCAATTATGCCTGGCGTCCCAGTATTTTTTCTTCATCTCCTCGATGAAGGAAGCCGCCTCCTGCTCGGTGGCTGCGCTCCGCACCGTAGCAATGAAACGGGATTTCTTCTCCACGATCTCCCCCTGGCCTCCCGCCAACAGCACCCGGTAATCCCCGCTCTGTTCCGATGCCATAGCTCTACCTCCTTAATTGTAGTTCCGTATGTTCCCTGCCAACGCACATTCCCGGTGATGAATGTCTGAACGCCTTATGCGTCCAGGCATTCATCAGTGCGATGTACGGGAACATACTGTTTTTAGTTCCGTATGTTCCCTGGATTTTGTTTTAGTGTTCCGCGTATTCTTTAACAGTATACCAAAACCCTCTTTCACAGGCCAACACTTTCTGATTAATTTAAGAAATTTTTGTGAACAATTCTTAATATCTGCATGACCCCCCTTTATTTACCAGAAGATATTTGGTATAATGTGCGAATAGGGTTTGGACCCTGCATCGTTTTACCATATTGAAAGGAAGGCTCCATATGAATTATAGCAAAAAGGGCGTTCGGGCCAAGAAAAAGGCTCTGAACTCCAAATCACAGAAAATAGGGAGGAAAGCCGGACTGCTGGTGTTAAAACTCTGCCTGATCTGCTTTATGGGTCTGGGCGTCGTCGGCGCTTCCGCAGGCATCGGTATGTACAAAGGGATCCTGGCTTCCACTCCCCAAATCACCCCCAACGATGTGGCTCCCATAGGTGCCGCTACCTTCGTGTATGACTGCGAAGGCAACAAGCTGGACGAGCTCATAGCCGTCAACTCCAACCGGATCATCGTGACCCAGGACAAGATTCCGGAAAATCTGGCCCATGCCTTTGTGGCTTTGGAGGACGAGCGCTTCTATCAGCACAATGGTATTGATTATAAAGCCATGCTGCGCTCCGGTTATCAATTTGTTAAAACCCTGGGTGACGAGACCCAGGGAGCCAGCACCATCACCCAGCAGCTCCTGAAAAATACCATTTTTACCAGTTGGACCTCTGAGGGGGACAATCTGATCAAAAAGATCAAGCGGAAACTCCAGGAACAGTACCTGGCCATTGAATTGACCAAAACCCTGAGCAAGGACGAGGTCCTGGTACGCTATATGAACACCATCAACCTGGGACAGAACACTCTGGGGGTAGAGGCGGCGGCCCAGCGGTATTTTGGCAAATCCTGCAGCGAACTGACCCTGTCGGAATGCGCGGTAATCGCTGCCATTACCCAGAATCCATCCCGCTACAATCCCATCCGTCATCCCGAGGGAAACGCCAAGCGCCGGGAAACATGCCTGAACAACATGCTGCGGCTGGATTTTATCAGCAAGGAAGAGTATGACGAAGCCATGGCCGACAATGTGTACGATCGAATTGACAGCCACAACATTGAGTATCTGGCCAACAGTTCCGCCAGCAGCTACTTTGTGGACGCCGTGCAGCAGCAGGTCAAAAAGGATCTGCTGGCGGCAGGCTATAACGAGACCCAAACGGAATTCATGCTGTATTCCGGCGGTCTGCGGATCATAACCACCATGGATCCCAAGATCCAGGCCATCGCCGATGCCGAGGTGGCCAATCCCGACAATTTCCCGCCCAATGTGAAATGGCTGCTGGACTATGCGCTGACCATCACCCATGCGGACGGCAGCCGGGACAACTACAGTAAGGAAATGATGACCAAATATTTCCGGGAGAACGTGGATAAGAAGTTCAACCTGATCTTCACTTCCCAGGAAGCCGCTTTGGAGGCCATCGAGCAATACCGCAGTTCCCTGCTGAAAGAAGGAGACGACTGGGACGAAGACTATCACCTCACCCCTCAGCCCCAGACTGCCCTGGCTGTCATAGAGCAGGAAACCGGCTATGTCCGCGCCATCGTAGGGGGCCGCGGAACCAAGGAAGGGCGGCTCACCTTCAACCGGGCCACCGATGCCATACGTCAGCCCGGGTCCACTTTCAAGGTGCTGGCGGCTTACGCGCCCGCCCTGGACAGCTGCGGCATCACCCTGGCCAATATGTATATAGACGCCGCCTTTAACTATGCGGACGGCACCCCGGTGCGCAACTGGTATGGAGAGACTTACAAGGGGCCTGTGTCCGTGCGCTACGCCATTGAGCAGTCCATGAACATCATCGCCGTGAAAACCATCACCCAGATCACGCCGAAGCTGGCCTATGAATATCTGCTTAATTTCGGCTTTTCCACCCTGACCACCGGCAAGGTGGTGGGAAACCAGGTACTGGGGGACGTAAACCAGGCCACCGCGCTGGGGGGCCTGACCGATGGCGTCACTCCTCTGGAGTTGACTGCCGCATACGCCACCATCGCCAACGGCGGCGTATACAACGAGCCCAAACTGTACACCCATGTCAAAGACGCAGACGGCAATGTGATTCTGGACAACACCGGCTATGGAAACAGCCGCCAGGTACTGCAGGAATCCACTGCGTTCCTGCTTACGGAAGCCATGGTGGATGTGGTGACCAAGGGTACCGGAACCTCCACCAACTTTAACAGGGAAATGGCAATAGCCGGTAAGACCGGTACCACTTCCAGCAATGTGGACGTGTGGTTTGCAGGCTATACGCCCTATTATACCTGTGCCACCTGGGTGGGGTATGACAACAATGTGCATATGTACAGCAGAAGGGATGAAAATAACGAGACCAATATCGCCAAGAAGATCTGGCACAACGTGATGGAAAAAATACATGAGGACCTGCCCAACCAGGCATTCTATGTGCCTGCAGGAGTAATCCAATATACCGTGTGCAAAGATTCCGGCAAGCTGCCCAATCCCGGTGTTTGCCCGGAGACCTCCCTGCGTTCGGAGTATTTCGCGCCTGAGACGGTTCCCACCGATGTGTGCGACGTACATTACAGCGGCCTTGTCTGTGAGTACGACGGCCTGCCCGCCAGCGCGGAATGTCCTTTCGCTATTCTCGGCCTGGCCACAAGACTGCCTGCGGAAGATCCTTCCCTGGCGGCAGGTTCCACCGTAGCCACCGTGGCTCCTGACGGTACGGTATCCTATACAAACCCGCTGGTACAGAGCACCTGCTGCCACAACACACTTTTCTTCCTGTCTCCTAACTACGAGGCAGTGCTGAACCAGCACAGGATCGAAATTGAACTGCGCAGGCAGCAGCATCTGGACATGCTGCAATTCCAGCAGGACGGAATGTTACCCAACGCCAACGGCTGATAGATCTGTAACCCATGAAAAAGAGGTTGTTGTCAAATTGATATGCTCCCTTCTAGGTAGACAAGTGAAATAATAAAACTTGCTGCTTAGGAGGGAGCATATTTTATGTCTAAAAGAAAAGTATCCATTGAAGATAAGATATACGCAGTGAATCTGTATTTGGATAGAAAAGAAAGTCAACACCGAATCGCCTCTATGTTTGATGTCAGCATAGCTTCTGTCCAACAATGAAACTGAACATTCATTTCGACATCACATAAGGTAGTGTAAAAAAGTTTGTGTCTTTGGTAAAAAATGGCTCCTTTTTGGTAAGA
>OFHM01000236.1_pt1 | contig 50908 bp, 37 predicted proteins | sample 1521311 | NCBI WGS metagenome assembly OFHM01 (sample SAMEA3504083, study PRJEB24116) | mouse gut metagenome | biome: mouse gut; feature: mouse-associated habitat; material: faeces | place: Denmark | collected 2011 | reverse complement strand
ATACTTTCTTTAAAGATATCTTTAATCTATCATTAAATCAAGACTATTGTTTTTTATAGAAATATTTCTATTTAACTTGGCCTAATTATATACTAGCATCATATTTTCAATGGTTTGAAAGTGTATTTTTTCGTGAAATCACAAGAAAAGTCAATGGTGATAGTACAGTGCTGATATGCGGAATAGCATATGATATATTATCAAGGTACATGCTCTAAGAGTGCTGATTAGATACAATTCCAGAACATTTGATAATGTATATATCTATGACATGTCAAAAAAAGAAAAAGTAATGCTGAAAAAAACAGATAAAATAGAAAATGGAAAAATAAGAAGAACAGAAATTATTTATTTAGGGATAGAACATATGGAAATAACAGTGTATTATGGAATGGACAGTAATTCGTTTATAAAGGACATTAAAATAAACGATCTTTATAAATCAAGAGATGTAGGAGGATTTTTAAGCCGTCCAGGAATGGGAAAACAACATGTCTTAGAAATCTGCCTATGACACTCAATTCAAATAGATATAAGATTATTTATATATGTATGATCACAATAACAGCAGTGGATGAGATATAGTTTTTTGCATAAAAAGATAAGCTATTTGACACTTACTTACAAAATAGTACAAATGTGAGTATGCTTTTTGTTTTAATCATTAAAAATATGATACATATCCCCCCCAGATTAGTATATCTAAAAATCAACAAAACAGGTAAAATTATCTGAGGTTAATAGGTGGGCAGAATATGTAGTTTAATATTTGGAATGTTTACCAATATGTTCGACATTTTTGTGGTTGCTTTTTTACTATTGTGGATCTCAACTTGGATGAAGTAAGTCGACTCTTTTGATTTGTGATCAAGTTTAATTTCATGATGGAATACCTCTTTGAAACTATTATGAGAATATTTATGGTTTTACACGTGGCGAATTATCGAGTTAAGATAGAAATAACGTTATAATCAGCGAATTGCATTTTGAGTTGATGATTCTGTCGAAGAGCTGTAAAAAAGTTAGAAAATATAATTTGTTGATAAAAGAGATAATTTTTTATCATATTTTTTGTTTAGAACGATTAAAGATAATAATTCATTTTTTATTGATTTCGTGCGTATAAAATAAAAATATTTAGGCATTGTTAAGAATTTAAATAAAAGATATGCAAAAATATTTAATTATTATAATAATATTTTATTGACATGAAAATATTTTTTATTATATAATACATACATAAAATTAAGGTTATTAAAGGGGGACTATGTTATGGAATTAAATCAACTAATTGATGATTATGGAAGCAATGCATTTACTGATGAGGTAATGAAAGAAAGGATTCCTAAATCTATTTATAAGGCTTTTCATGAATCTTTAGAAAAAGGCGAAGAGTTATCAAAAGAGTGTGCAACAGTGATTGCAAATGCAATGAAAATTTGGGCTATTGAACATGGTGCGACACACTTTACTCATTGGTTTACACCAATGACAGGGTTGACAGCTGAAAAGCATGATGCTTTTTTAGAACCAGACGGAACACGTGCGGTACTTGAATTCAGTGGAAAAACTTTAAGAAAAGGAGAACCTGATGCATCATCTTTTCCAAGTGGTGGATTACGTGCAACATTTGAGGCAAGAGGATATACAGCTTGGGATTGTACATCTCCTGCTTTTGTTAAAGATGGAACATTATATATTCCAACATTATTCTGTTCATATACAGGTGAAGCATTGGATAAGAAAACACCATTATTAAGATCTTGTGATGCTTTAAGTCATGCAGCAAAAAGATTAATGCCATTAATTGGAGAACCTGATGTTACAAGCATTACAGCTTCTGTAGGAGCAGAACAAGAATATTTCCTAGTTGATGATCGTTACTATCAACAAAGAATGGACTTAAAATTAGCTGGTAGAACACTTTTTGGTGCAATGGCACCAAAAGGACAGGAACTTGAAGATCATTATTTTGGGTCTATCAAACGTAAAGTAGCAGCATTTATGGCTGATTTGGATCGTGAATTATGGAAATATGGCATTCCTTCTAAAACAAAACACAATGAAGTGGCACCAGCTCAACATGAAGTAGCTTGTGTTTATTCTAAAGTTAATATCACGACAGACAACAATCATTTACTTATGACGTTAGCACAAGATATTGCTAAAAAACATGGATTACGTTGCTTGCTTCATGAAAAACCGTTTGCTGGTATTAATGGATCTGGTAAACATAATAACTGGTCTGTTATGACAAATACAGGGATTAATTTATTTAATCCAGGAAAAAATCCTAGAGAAAATAAACCTTTCTTAGTTGCTTTGGCTTGTACAATAAAAGGTGTAGATGAATACGCTGAATTGTTAAGAATGTCAGTTGCTACTGCTGGCAACGATCATCGTTTAGGTGCTAATGAAGCTCCTCCAGCAATCATCTCTATGTTTTTGGGAAAAACATTAGATGATTTAGTAGATATGATTGTTACTGGAGAAGATACAAAAGAAAAAGAAAAAGAAAGATTTAGTACAGGTGTTGAAGTTGTACCTACTTTTTCAAAAGATAATACTGACAGAAATAGAACTTCACCATTTGCATTTACAGGAAATAAATTTGAATTCCGTGCAGTTGGTTCTTCACAATCTGTTGCTGGACCAAATACAATTTTAAATGCTATATTAGCACAAGAGATGATTGAAATGGCTGATGAATTAGAAAAAGGTAAGACATTTGATGAAGTTGTTAAAGAATTCATTAGTGAACATCAACGTATTATCTTTAATGGAGATGGATATTCTGCTGAATGGGAAGAAGAAGCAGCTAGAAAAGGTTTACCTAACAATAAAAATACTGTAGATGCTTTAAGATGTTTGAAGAATGAAAAATTTATTGAAATGTTAGATCGTTTAGGTGTTTATTCTAGAACTGAATTGGATTCTCGTTATGATATTTTACTAGAAAACTATTCAAAAACAATTCAAGTAGAAGGATTAACAGCGTTAAAAATGGCAAAAACACAAATTTATCCAGCTGTATGTAGGTATCTAGCTAAGAAGGCTTCTGAATTAACAAAGATGCAAGATGCTGGATTAGATAATACATTTATGAAGGAAGAAACAAATCAATTAACAGTTTTAGTTAAAGAAATGAAAGAAAAAATGGATACATTAGAAGAAAATATCAAAACAGCACAAGATAGTGATTTAGATGTACTGGATGTTGCAATGATGTGGAAAGATGGTGTCTTTGAAACAATGCAAAGTTTAAGAGAAATAGTAGATACTCTTGAAAATATAACTGATAGTTCTTATTGGCCAATACCTACTTATGTGGATCTATTATTTGGTATTTAATCTTTACAGGGGATTTATATCCCCTACTTTTTTTAAAACAGAAAGGACAAATGATTATGATAGATGAAATTCATGAAGAATGTGATGTTTTTGCGATAGAAAATGTTGATAATGCTGTAAGCTATTGTTACTATGGATTGCATAGTTTACAACATAGAGGACAAGAGGCTGCGGGAATCTGTGTTGTTAATCATCATAAGATGATTGTACATAAAGGAGAAGGACTAGTTTTTGATGTCTTTACAGAAGATCAATTAGCCAAATTAAAAGGAAACATGGCAATTGGGCATGTGCGTTATTCAACAGCTGGTGGTAGTGGAATAATGAATGTACAACCATTTTTATTTCGTACAATGAGCGGATCGATGGCGATTGCTCATAATGGTAATATTGTCAATGCTAATGAATTAAAAAAACAACTTGAAAAAGATGGTAGTATTTTTGCATCGACATCAGACACTGAGGTTTTAGGTCATTTAATTAAAAGAGCTAAAGGATGTTTTGTTGATCGCATATGCCAAGCATTAAGGCAATTAGATGGTGCATTTGCCTTTGTGATTATGATTGAAGATCGTATTTATGGAGCAAGGGATTGTTATGGATTAAGACCGTTAAGTTTAGGACAATTATCAAATGGGAGTTATGTTCTAGCATCAGAAACATGTGCCTTTGATGTTATTGGGGCTGATTTTATTCGAAATATAGAACCTGGAGAAGTCATTTGTATCAAAAATCAACAAATTCAAACAAAAAAATATAGGGAAACTAATCTGCAAAATAAAATGTGTGCAATGGAATATGTTTATTTTTCAAGACCAGATAGTACAATAAATGGTATTAATGTTCATAGTGCAAGAAAAAGAGCAGGTGAAATATTATATCAAGAAGCACCTGTAGAAGGTGATATTGTCATTGGGGTTCCTGATTCTTCTCTGTCTGCAGCGATGGGCTATGCTAAAGCAAGTCATATTCCTTATGAAATGGGATTGATAAAAAATAAATATGTAGGTCGTACTTTTATTCAACCTACTCAAACAATGAGGGAACAGAGTGTCAAATTAAAGTTATCAATTATTAAAGAAATTGTAGCAGGAAAAAGAGTCATTATTATTGATGATTCGATTGTAAGAGGAATAACTTCTAGACGAATCATTTGTCAACTCAAAGAGGCAGGAGCAAAAGAAGTTCATGTTCGTATCGCTTCTCCTGCTATTAAATATCCATGTTTTTATGGAGTAGATACATCCACATTAGAGGAACTTATTTCACATAGAATGGATATACAACAATTATGTGATTATTTACAAGCTGATTCATTAGCTTTCTTATCAAAAGAAGGTTTAAAAGAATCTATTGATAAAACACATTGTAATGATTTATGTATGTCATGTTTCGACGGTCAATATGTTACAAAATTATATGATTCGTTCGAACATGCAAATAAAGAAGAAAAATAATTGGAGGAAAATGTATGGAAGAGAATAATTTATATGATCCTTCTTTTGAACATGATAACTGTGGAATTGGCGCAGTTGTCAATATTAAAGGGATTCAAACTTATAAAACTGTCAATGATGCATTAAAAATTGTTCAACAGTTAGAACATCGTGCTGGGAAAGATGCAACGGGTGAAATTGGAGATGGTGTTGGAATTTTAACACAAATTCCTTATCAATACTTTAAAAAAGTCGTCACACAATTTGAACTTCCTGAAAAAGGATGTTTTGGTGTAGGTATGTTTTTTATGCCCCAAGATGAAAAGTATCGTGCTCGAATTCAAAAAATGTTTGAAACAATTATAAAAAAAGAAGGTATGAGATTTATTGGGTGGAGAGAAGTTCCTGTTAATCCCTCTGTACTTGGTCAATTTGCTTTGGATGCAATGCCTTACATTACACAAGCGTTTATTGAAAAAAATTATGAGATTAAAAAAGGGTTAGATTTTGATCGCAAATTATATCAGGCAAGAAGAATGTTTGAACATAGTCAATTTAAAGATACATATGTCTGTTCTTTATCTAGTCGTACGATTGTTTATAAAGGAATGTTCCTTGTTCATCAATTACGCCCATTCTATAAAGATTTACAGGATACAGATTACCAATCAGCCATTGCATTAGTTCATTCACGTTTTTCTACAAATACAATGCCATCTTGGCAAAGAGCGCATCCTAATCGATTTATTGTTCATAATGGTGAAATTAACACGATTAAAGGAAATGCCAATAATATGTTGTGTCGTGAAGAAAATATGTATACGACAAAAATCGATACAAAAAAAGTCTATCCTGTTATAGATGAAACTGGCTCTGATTCTGCTATGTTAGATAATACATTAGAATTTTTAGTCATGTCAGGTATGGAATTACCTAGAGCAGTTATGTTATGTATTCCAGAACCTTATGAAAATGATAAAAATATGTCACAAGCTAAAAAAGATTTTTATCAATATAATGCAACGCTTATGGAACCATGGGATGGACCAGCATCTATTTTATTTAGTGATGGTGATGTCATGGGAGCCATTCTTGATCGAAATGGACTAAGACCATCTAGATATTATATCACAAAAGATCATTATCTTGTATTATCTTCAGAAGTAGGTGCTTTAGATATTCCAGCACAAGATGTCATTCTTAAAGAAAGATTAAGACCAGGGAAAATGTTATTGGTTGATACGAAAAAAGGGGAATTAATTAATAATGATGCTCTTAAATTAAAATATGCGACAAAACAACCTTATGGAGAATGGTTAGAAACAAATTTATTAAAATTAGCTGATATTAAAATTCCTAATACATGTGTCAATCGTTATAAAAATGAAGAACTAACAAAATTACAAATGATTCATGGTTATAGTTATGAAGATACTAATTATATTAAAAATCTAGCATTAACAGGTAGTGAAAATATAATTGCGATGGGAAATGATGCACCACTTGCTGTGTTATCAAAAAATCATCCACCACTTTTTAATTATTTTAAACAATTATTTGCACAGGTTACAAATCCGCCAATTGATGCTATTAGAGAAGAAATGATTACCTCTACAAGTATATGTATTGGTAAAGATGGAAATATGTTGGAAGATACATCGAAAAATTGTCAATTGATTAAAATTGATCATCCTGTTTTAAGTAATACAGATTTACTAAAGATAAAAGAACTAAAAGATGAACGTTTTAAGGTAGGCACAGTAGATATTACTTATATTAAAAATACATCATTAGAAAAAGCAATTGAGCGTGTGTTTGTAGAAGTTGATCAGGCTTATCATGCAGGATGTAATATTGTCATTTTATCAGACAGGGGAGTTGATGATACACATTTACCAATTCCTTCTTTGTTAGCAATTGGTGCTGTTAACTCATATTTGGTTCGTACAAAAAAGCGAAATAGTTTAGCTTTAATTCTTGAAGTAGCTGAACCTAGAGAGGTGCATCATTATGCAACTTTATTAGGATATGGTGCAAGTGCAATTAATGGCTATTTAGCGCAAGATACAATTTATCATTTAATTGAAGAAGGGTTATTAGATAAAGATTATTATGCAGCTGTTGATGATTACAATAATGGTATTTTACATGGTATTGTAAAAATTGCTTCAAAAATGGGTATTTCTACAATTCAATCATATCGTGGCTCTCAAAATTTTGAAGTCATTGGTTTATCTTCTCGCTTGGTTGATAAATATTTTCCTAAAACAATCACACGAATTGAAGGGAAAACGATCAAAGATATTGAAGAAGATGTGGAATACAGACATAATAAAGTTTATGATCCATTAGGATTAGATGTTGATATTATTTTAGATTCAGCAGGTGATCATAAAAGACGCTCTTGTAAAGAAGAACATCTTTATAATCCTGCAACTATTCATAAGCTGCAATTAGCAACACGATTAGGTGATTATCATATTTTTAAAGAATATACAAAAATGATTGATGAAGAAAGTGAACAAATTCATCTTAGAGGCCTTATGACGTTTAAAGAAGTAACACCTATTTCAATTAATGAAGTAGAAAGTGTGGACAATATTGTTCGAAGATTTAAAACAGGTGCAATGTCTTATGGCTCTATTTCAAAAGAAGCACATGAAACAATGGCTATAGCCATGAATCGTCTTCATGGTCAATCAAATAGTGGTGAAGGTGGAGAAGATAAAGAAAGATTTCATGTACTTCCAAATGGTGATTCAAAATGTTCAGCAATCAAGCAGGTTGCCTCTGGTCGTTTTGGTGTGACAAGTGAATATTTATGTTCAGCTCGTGAAATTCAAATTAAAATGGCTCAAGGTGCTAAACCAGGTGAAGGTGGTCATTTACCTGGTGGAAAAGTTTATCCATGGATTGCTAAAACAAGACATTCAACACCTGGTGTTGGTTTAATTTCGCCACCACCTCATCATGATATTTACTCAATAGAAGATTTAGCGCAGTTAATTTATGATTTGAAAAACGCAAATAGAGATTCACGTATATCAGTGAAATTAGTTTCTGAAGCAGGAGTAGGAACTATTGCAGCAGGTGTTGCAAAAGCAGGGGCAGGTGTTATTTTAATTTCTGGCCATGATGGTGGAACTGGTGCTGCACCGAGAAGTTCTGTTTATAATGCAGGTTTGCCTTGGGAACTTGGGTTAGCAGAAGCCCATCAAACACTGATCATGAATAACTTACGAAGTCGAGTTGTTTTAGAAACAGATGGTAAATTGATGACAGGAAGAGATTTGGCAATCGCTACATTATTAGGGGCTGAAGAATATGGCTTTGCGACAGCACCATTAGTGACTATGGGGTGTGTCATGATGAGAGTTTGTAACTTAGATACATGTCCTGTTGGTGTAGCTACTCAAAATCCAATTTTAAGAAAAAGATTTACAGGAAAACCAGAATATGTTGAAAACTTTATGCGTTTTATTGCACAAGAGTTGAGAGAATATATGGCTCAACTAGGGTTTAGAACAATTCAGGAAATGGTAGGAAGAGTTGATTTATTAAAGGTAAAAGATGAAAAAGCTGAAAATATTGATTTAACAAGAATACTTCATGTGAAAAATACGAATGTATGTTTTGATTCAAAAAATATGTATGACTTCAAATTAAATTTAACAAAAGATTGTACGATATTAGAAAATCAATTATCGGATGCACTTAAAAAGCGACAAAGTCAAGAAATTGATGTTCAAATCTCAAATATCGATCGTTCTTTTGGAACATTATTTGGTTCTGATATTACAAGACGATATGGGAATTCATTAGAAGAAGATTTTTTTAAAGTCAATTGTTATGGAAGTGGGGGTCAATCTTTTGGGGCATTTATTCCTAAAGGACTGAATCTATTTTTACATGGAGATAGTAATGACTACTTTGGTAAAGGATTATCAGGAGGAAAATTGGTTGTTGTTCCACCAGAAGGGTCAGTCATTAAAGCAGAAGATAATATTATTATTGGAAATGTTGCTTTATACGGTGCAACTTCAGGTGAGGCCTATATTAATGGAATTGCTGGAGAACGCTTTGCAGTCAGAAATTCAGGAGCAATTGCTGTTGTTGAAGGTGTTGGTGATCATGGTCTTGAATATATGACAGGTGGTATTGTTGTTGTACTTGGAAAAACAGGTAGAAATTTTGCAGCAGGTATGTCAGGAGGAATTGCTTATATTTATGATCCTGATAAGACATTTTACTCTCATATCAATAAAGGATTGGTTGAATTTACGAATGTATCTCAACGTTATGATGAAGAACAAATTAAAAAATGGGTTGATAAACATTATCAACATACAAAATCGGCTATTGCTAAAAAGATATTAGATAATTTTGATGTAGAGGTAAAATTATTCAAAAAAGTTATTCCATATGACTATAAAAAAATGATGAATTTAATTAGTTCTTTTGAACAACAAGGATTATCAAAAGAACAGGCAAAAGTTGAAGCATTCAACGCTTTTAAGAAAGGGGTATAGTAATGGGAAAACCAACTGGATTTTTAGAAATTGAGCGACAAGAATCAAAAACAATAGATCCACTTATACGTATACAAAATTTCATGGAGTTTCATAAACCGTTATCATTGGAAAAACAGTCTGTTCAAGCTGCTAGATGTATGGAGTGTGGAGTTCCATTTTGTCAAAATGGACAAATGATACAAGGGATGGTATCAGGATGCCCTTTAAATAACTTGATTCCTGAATGGAATGATCTCATTTATCATCATCATTATCAAGTGGCATTGAAAAGATTATTAAAAACAAATAATTTTCCTGAATTTACATCAAGAGTATGCCCTGCTTTATGTGAAGCAGCATGTACGTGTTCTTTGAATGGTGAGGCAGTTACTGTAAGGGATAATGAACAAGCTATCATTGAAAATGGTTTTGCTCAAAATCTTATGATACCTCAACCACCAAAACAAAGAATTAATAAAAAAATTGCAGTTATTGGCTCTGGACCATCAGGTTTAGCAGTAGCTGATTGTTTAAATCATCGTGGTTACCATGTGACTGTCTTTGAAAGAGATGATCGTATAGGGGGATTGTTGATGTATGGTATTCCGAATATGAAATTGGATAAATCAATTATCGATCGTCGTATTCAACTTATGAAAGCAGAAGGTGTTGAATTTAAAGTTAACAGTGGAATTGAAAATCAAAAACAAGTCAATCATTTAAGGAAACAATATGATCGCATTATTTTAGCTTGTGGTTCTAGGAAACCAAGAGATATTAATGTACCAGGTAGAGATGCAAAAGGTATTTATTTTGCAGTAGATTATCTAAGTGAAGTAACAAAAAGATATTTGAGTCATCAACTTTATCAATCTTCATTTGCTAATACAAAAGATAAAAATGTAGTTGTTATAGGAGGTGGCGATACTGGAAATGATTGTGTTGCGACTGCTATAAGATTAGGATGTAAAAATGTTGTTCAGTTAGAAATGATGGATGAATTGCCATGTAAAAGGGCACTTAATAATCCATGGCCAGAATGGCCAAGAGTTAAAAAAACCGATTATGGACAACAAGAAGCAATTGCTTTGTTCCATCAAGATCCTCGTATATATAAGACAACAGTCAAAGAATTTTTAAAAGATGATCAAGGAAATCTTAAACAAGTTGTTTTAATCTCATTAGAACCTAAAATTATCGATGGAAGAATGCAAATGATTCCAGTTGATGGAAGTGAAAAAGTGATTAATGCAAATTTAGTTTTAATTGCTGCTGGATTTGTAGGTGCACAAGAGAAAGTAGCCCAAGCTTTTCGTGTTCATTTGACACCAAGAGGAACCGTTGCAGATACTAATTATCGAACAAATCAACCAGGAATATATGTTACTGGTGATATGCGCAGAGGACAATCTTTAGTTGTCTGGGCAATTAAAGAGGGAAGAGAAGTTGCTAAAGTGGTTGATGAAGATCTTATGGGCTATTCAAATCTTTAAATAAATACTGTTGCCAAAGCTTTGGTAACGGTATTTTATAATAAAGATAATAAATTATTATAAAGTATTGATAATTTTTTATTATTCTATTATACTGTATGGGAATAATAAATAGTTATATACATAATAATATATTCTTAATACGGAAAGAGAGGGATAAACATGAAAGGTTATTTAATCTTGGAAGATGGAAATATCTTTGAAGGAGAATATATTGGTGAAGAAAAAGAGATCATTAGTGAGTTTGTTTTTAATACATCAATGACAGGGTATTTAGAAGTTTTAACAGATCCTTCCTATGCAGGACAATCAGTTGTTATGACATACCCATTAATAGGTAATTATGGGATTGCATTAGAAGATCAAGAATCAGTTAAACCCTATATTTCAGGTTTTATTGTTAATGAATTATCTAGAATAGGTAGTAACTTCAGAAAGAATATTGATTTAAAAGATTATTTGATTCAACATCATATTCCATGTATTCAAGGAATTGATACAAGATATCTGACAAAGCTTATTCGTAGCAAGGGGTGTATGAATGGTATGATTACAACAACTCATTATGATGATTTGACAGAAATACTCCCTCGAATTAAAGCTTACATGATTCATAATGTTGTTGAAGAAACAACGTGTTCATCTGTTTATACAGTTGGTCAAGGAAAATTAAGAGTTGCCTTATTGGATTTAGGAGCTAAACGAAATATTGTACAAAGCTTAGTTGAACGTCATTTAGAAGTGACAGTCTATCCAGCTAATACAAAAGCAAAAGAAATCATTGATGGAAACTATGATGGTATTATGTTATCAAACGGACCAGGTGATCCAAGTGAAAACAAAGTATTGATTGAAGAAATTAAATTATTGATACAAAGCAAAGTTCCTATTTTTGCAATCTGTTTAGGACATCAGTTAATAGCTTTAGCACATCAATTTCATACTAAAAAGTTGAAATATGGTCATCATGGAGCAAATCATCCAGTTAAAGATTTAAATACAGGTCAAGTTTATATCTCTACGCAGAATCATAATTTCGTCATTAACGAAGAATCTATTGACTCTAAAAAAGCAAGACCCTGGTTTATCAATGTTAATGATGGCACTATTGAAGGTATTGAATATTTGAATGAAAAAATCAAGACTGTGCAATTTCATCCAGAAGCTTGTGCAGGTCCAATGGATACGAATTATTTATTTGATCAATTTGTTGAAATGATGGAGGAAAAATAACATGCCAAAAGATTTAACTATAAAAAAAGTATTAGTCATTGGCTCAGGTCCAATTATTATTGGTCAAGCTGCTGAGTTTGATTATGCAGGAACACAGGCTTGTAGAGCCCTTAAAAAGGAAGGAATTGAAGTTGTTTTAATTAACTCAAATCCTGCAACAATTATGACAGATCGTGATATTGTAGATAAAGTTTATATTGAGCCACTGACTATTGAAATTGTCAAAGAATTAATTATTAAAGAAAAACCAGATTGTATTTTACCAACATTGGGAGGACAAAATGCTTTGAATTTAGCGATAGCATTAGATGATGAAGAATTTTTAGATCAACATCATGTAAGAGTGATTGGAACGGATACACAAACAATCAAGTTGGCAGAAGATAGATTAGAATTTAAAAAATTAATGGAATCAATTGGTGAACCTATAGCTGCAAGTGTTGTTGTGAATCATGTTGATGATGCTTTAGAATTTGCACATCAAATTGGCTATCCAGTTGTTGTTAGACCTGCCTATACTTTAGGTGGAACAGGTGGTGGTATTGTTTATGATGATGAAGAACTGCAAGATATATGTTCAAATGGACTCCGTTTATCAAGAGTAAATCAATGTTTAATTGAAAGATGTATTGCGGGATGGAAAGAAATTGAATATGAAGTCATGCGAGATAATAAAGGAAATTGTATAACTGTTTGTAATATGGAAAATATTGATCCAGTTGGTGTACATACTGGAGATAGTATAGTTGTTGCACCTTCTCAAACATTATCTGATAAGGATTATCAAATGTTAAGAACATCAGCATTTAATATTATTACGGCATTAAATATTAAAGGAGGGTGCAATGTTCAATATGCACTCAATCCTGATAGTTTTGAATATTGTGTTATCGAAGTCAATCCACGTGTATCTCGTTCATCTGCACTTGCTAGTAAAGCAACAGGATACCCGATTGCTCAATTAGCAGCGAAGATCGCTTTGGGATATACACTTGATGAAATTAAAAATGCAGTAACTGGAAAGACATACGCTTCATTTGAACCAACATTAGATTATGTTGTATGTAAAATACCTAAATGGCCTTTTGATAAGTTTGTGAATGCTTCCCATCATTTAGGAACACAAATGAAAGCCACTGGTGAAGTCATGTCAATTTGTAATAACTTTGAAGGCGCTTTAATGAAAGCATTACGTTCTTTAGAACAAAATATTTATTATTTATATTTGGATTATCTTGCTGAGATGAATAAAGATCAGTTAAGAAATCAATTGAAGGATGTTGATGATCAAAGAATTTTTGTAATTGCTGAAGCTTTAAGAAAAGGGATCAGTGAAGAAGATATTCATCAAATTACAAAAATAGATGTCTGGTTTATTGATAAAATTAAAGTTTTAATAGAAATGGAAAATCGTTTAAAAACAGAAAAATTAACGGTTAATTTATTAAAGAAAGCTAAAAGATTACAATTTCCAGATAGTGTTATTGCCCAGTTGACTCATCAATGTGAACAAGATATTCATAGAATGAGAATTGATAATAATGTACGTGCTTCCTATAAAATAGTAGATACATGTGCTGGTGAATTCGATGCAACAACACCTTACTATTATTCTGTTCATGATGGCATAAATGAGGCTGCTTTTAAAGATAAAAAGAAAAAAATTATAGTATTAGGTTCTGGTCCAATTCGTATTGGACAGGGGATTGAGTTTGATTATTGTTCAGTACATTGTGTCTGGGCTTTAAAACAAACAGGTTATTATACAATTATTATTAATAATAATCCAGAGACTGTATCGACTGATTATGATATTGCTGATCGACTTTATTTTGAACCGCTTACAAGAGAAGATGTGGAAAGTATTGTTGATATTGAAAAACCTGATGGAGCCATTGTTCAATTTGGTGGTCAAACTGCAATTAAACTCACACAAGCATTAACAGATATGGGTGTTAAAATTTTAGGAACTGATGCAGATGACGTGGATGCTGCAGAAAATCGTGAGCGATTTGACGAAATATTAGAAAAATGTCATATTGCTCGTCCTCGTGGATTAACTGTTTTTACTACAGAAGAAGCATTAGAAGTTGCACATCATTTAAAATATCCTGTTTTAGTCAGACCCTCTTATGTATTAGGCGGAGCAGGAATGGTTATTGCTTTAAATGATGCGGATATAAAAAGATACATGAAAATGATTACTCAACAATATCAAGATCATCCTATTCTTATTGATAAGTATTTAGCAGGAAAAGAAGTAGAGGTTGATGCAATATGTGACCAATTTGGTGTATTGATTCCTGGTATCATGGAACATGTAGAAAGAGCAGGAATTCATTCTGGTGATAGTATTTCAGTTTATCCACCACAAAAGATCAAACCAAAAATTAAAGATACTATTGTGGATTATACTCAACGACTAGCAAAAGCACTTCATGTTAAGGGATTAATTAATATTCAGTTTATTGTTTATGAAGATGAAGTTTATGTGATTGAAGTTAATCCAAGATCTTCAAGAACTATTCCATATATTTCAAAAGTAACAGGTGTTCCTGTTGTAGATGTTGCTACAAAGGTTATTATGGGGATTTCTATTCAAGAACAAGGATATTGTTATGGATTAATACCTGAAAAAGAGACAATTGCGATTAAAATGCCAGTATTTTCATTTGAAAAAATTACAGGTGCAGAAATTGCCTTGGGTCCCGAAATGAAATCGACAGGTGAAGTTCTTGGGATTTCTAAGAATTTTGATGAGGCTATGTATAAAGCGTTTGTAGGGACAGGGATTCAATTGTCTAAAAAGAAAAATATTATTTGTACAATTAAAGATGAAGCAAAAGCGGAATTCTTGCCAATTGCAAAAAAATATGCAGATTTTGGTTATTTTTTGTATTGTACAAAAGGAACTTATCAATTTTTAAAAGAAAATCAGATACCACATGTGCACTTGATAAATCGAATTAATGAAAAGAAAAATACAATTTTTGATTTAATACTTACTGATACAGTGGATTTAATTATTAATATTCCATATAGGATTAATGATATTACTGATGGATTTATTATACGTCGTTTTGCAGTAGAAGCAGGAATACCAATTTATACATCATTAGATACTGCTAGAGTGTTAATTGACTGTCTAGATAAAAGAATTGATGGGGATGTTTCATTGATAGATATCACCAAATTATAAAATTATACTATGGGGGGAATATTTATGTGTGGATTTTTAGTGATTGGAAGTGATCAAATAAAACTTAAAGATTTTAAAGAGGGATTAAAAAATATAGAGAGAAGAGGTCCTGATGAAACAAATAGTGTGATGTTTGGTAATCAATATTGGGGATTTAATCGATTATCAATTATGGATTTATCATCAAAAGGTATGCAACCATTTACATATCAAAACTGTATTTTAGTATGTAATGGAGAAATCTATAATTATTTTGCATTAAAAGAAAATCTAACAAGTAATTATACTTTTTTTAGTGCAAGTGATTGTGAAGTTCTACTACCTTTATATTTAAAATATGGATTAGATGTTATGGTAAGAATGTTAGATGGGGAATTTGCTTTTGTATTATATAATAAAGATAAAGGTCAAATTGTAGCTGCAAGAGATCCTATGGGTATTCGACCTATGTTCTATGGATATACAAAAATAGATCATCAGATTTCTTTTGCTTCTGAAGCAAAAGCTTTAATGCCGGTTTGTGATGAAATATATCCATTTCCACCAGGATATTACTATCAAAATGGAAAATTTGTTTGTTATAATGATTTAAGTGAAGTGAAAACTGTGAATACAGATAGTTTAGAAGAAATTGCACGCTTTTTAAGATTTAAATTAGAAAAAGCAGTAGAAAAAAGACTGCAATCAGATGCACCTATAGGTTATTTGTTAAGTGGAGGATTAGATTCTTCTTTAGTTTGTGCTATCGCAAGTCATTTGTATGATCGTCCTATTCGTACTTTTGCGATTGGTATGGAAAGTGATCCTATTGATTTAAAATATGCAAAACAAGTCGCAGATTATTTAGGAACAGATCATACAGAAGTAATAATGAATAAAGAAGATATCTTAACATCTTTAATAGAAGTGATTAAAACTTTAGAAACTTGGGATATTACAACAATTAGAGCAAGTATTGGTATGTATCTTCTATGCAAATACATTCACGAAAATACAGATTTAAAAGTGATTCTTACTGGAGAAGTTTCGGATGAACTATTTGGTTATAAATATACAGATTTTGCACCTGGTCCTGCAGCTTTCCAAAAAGAATCTGAAAAGCGTATTCAAGAGTTGTATATGTATGATGTTTTAAGAGCGGATAGATGTATTAGTGGCAATTCGTTAGAAGGAAGGGTTCCTTTTGCTGACATTGATTTTGTTAATTATGTGATGTCAATTGATCCACAAAAGAAAATGAATACTTATGATAAAGGAAAATATCTTTTAAGACATGCATTTGAAGGAACAGATTATCTACCTCATAATATTTTATTTAGAGAAAAAGCTGCTTTTTCAGATGCAGTAGGACATTCTATGGTGGATTATTTGAAAGAATATGCAGAAAATAAATATACAGATGCTGATTTAGAATACGCTAAAGTCAAGTATCCATATTGCACACCGTTTACAAAAGAATCATTATTATATAGAGATATTTTTGAAGAATTTTATCCACAAAAAAGCCATTGGATTAAAGATTTTTGGATGCCTAACAAGCAATGGGAAGGATGTAATGTTAATGATCCTTCTGCAAGAGTCTTAAAGAATTATGGGGAAAGTGGAAAATAAGCTGGATGAAGAGAAGTCAAACAAAAACGACTTCTTTTTTGATGGGGTTGTATGTCAAGATTTCAGACTAACTAAATGTAAGAAATTTAGTTAGTTTGTTTTAATATTGGTGATAAATCCCCACAATGTGAGTGGTATTATAAAATTCTTCTAAATATTCAAATACTAATTTATATGTCTGATAGTTGCACATCATATACTTCGTTAGCTCAAGATACCTCCTAGATGTGTAATGTATTTTTCTATTGCTTTTATACCGGATTCAGTATAAAAGAGAAAATGGGATAAGAGATATGGTTATTCTTTTGTTAATTTATGAATCGGGATGTAGGGTACAAGGAATGATTAATTTAAAAGAAAATGATTATACTAATGTTGTGGATTGTATGAAAAAGAGAATAAAATAAGGTTAGTGCTAATCAGTAAAAATTGTAGTAATATTCTAAAAAACCATATTAATTCAAAAAATATAAAAGATGATAGTTTTTTTTATTTACTAACCATTTAAAAAAATAATTTACAAGGGCAAGTATGTGGAAGCAGTTAAAAAACAGAATACGTTAATATTTATGTTTAACGTTCATTCACACATATTAAGATCTTCTATAATTATGCATTTGCTTGAGAATGATGTGAATCTTGTTTATATAAGAGATTTTTTAGGGCACTAAAGTATTGCAACTACTGAAATATATGCGAAGTCTAATTCTGAGTTAAGAAGAAAATATTTAGAAGTATCATGTAAAAATAAGTTAGATTTAAAAGAATTTAACTTATCTTTACATAATATATTTGTTACATAAGAAGGAATAACAGCGTGATAAAATCTACAGCTACTGTGTTTAAAAACAGGTATGAGTGTTATGCAGATATTAACAGTACAGCTTATATCATTTAGTATATTGTAATTTGTAGTTTTTGTGTTGATTTTATTATTTGAAAATTGCTGTTTAACAACATTCTTTGTGGTCACTTTTTTACCATTGTGGATCCTGACTTGGATGAAGCAGGTCAGATCTTTGGATTTGTGGTCAAGTTTAATTTCATGATAGAATACCTCTTTAAAACCATCATACTGCAAAATACAAGCCAACAATACAACAAATAAATTTAAGTTCTTGACACTAAAAAGCAGCATTTAAACTACTTTGAGAATATTTATGGTTTTACAAGTGTCCAACTATTGAATTATTAAAATAATTGTTATTATAAGTTAAAATAGATTTTTTGATGGGATAGATTGAATAAATGTGGTATACTAGAGATGGTGATGATATGGAAGTAATAAAGTGGATTGTGATGATAATAGGAATTTTTGGATTGTTGATTATTGGATGTTTGATGTTGCTTCGAAGTGATGAAAAGAAACGTTTTAATACAAAGCGTTATCAAGAAAATATTAAAGTAATTAATCAAACAAATGAAATGCTTGATGAAACATTAAATGAATTAGAATCGTACAATGGATCATTAAAAAAAGTGTGTGAACAAATTAATAAGTTCAATCATAAATTTCTTAAGATAAAATAGCTAAAACTGTTGACAATGAAATGATTTTTAATATAATACAAATATATAAATAAACTCGTTGATAAAGAGAGTAGTTTAATTATGTTTCTAAGCGAGCTGATGATGGTGGAAGGTCAGTAAATAAGATTAAATGAACCGCACTTTTAAGAGGACTGTTTGAATTAATAGTAGGATGGTTAGTAAGTCTACTTTACAGACAAAAGAGGATATAAGTTATTATATCAATGAGAGTGGTACCGCGGAAATTTCGTCTCTTAGCATTAGCTAAGGGACTTTTATTTTATGGAAGAAAAGGAAGGTAAGAGAAGATGAAAAAATTTATTAAAGTATTATTAGTATGTATGATGGCAGTTTCATTGACTGCATGTGGAGGTAGTTCTAAAAAGAAGATTTTAATTGGAATTTCACCTGACTATCCACCTTATGAATCATTAAAAGGTGATGAAATGATTGGTTTTGATATTGATATGACAAAAGAATTATTTGCTATTATGAAAGAAAATGGTGATGATTATGAATATGAATTTAAAAAATTATCATTTGATACTATTTCAACTAGTTTAATTGCTGATCAAATTGATTTAGGAATCTCTGGCTTTACTTATCATAAAGAATGGGAAGATGTAATCTGGTCTGATAAGTATAATGATTCAAGACAAGTGGCTTTAGTTGCTAATGATAGTCCTATTGTTAGTGCTAAGGATTTAGAAGGTAAGAGTATTGGGGCACAATTAGCTTCAACTGGTGAAGGTGTTGCTAATGAAATCAAAGATGCTAATGTAAAGGCAGTTAAAGATGTTAAGGTTTTAATTGAAACATTGAATTCTGGTGGAATAGATGCGATCATTTTAGATGAAGCTGTTGCTAAAAATTATGTTAAAGAAGCTGGGTATAGAATGTTAAAAGAAACTTTATTAGAGGAAGAAAATTTAATTATTACTAATAAAAATAATCAGGATTTAATGGATGATATTAATGAAGCATTGAAGATTTTTGTTGAATCTGACAAATATCAAGAATTAAAAACTAAGTGGGGAGCATAATCGTGGAGGCAATGATTGATTTTTTTACTGCTGACAATTTAATCTTTTTACTACAAGGAGCTGGTAAGTCATTATTACTGGCTGCTTGTGCTTTGATATTTGGTTTAATTTTAGGTGTTTTAGGTGCGGCAGCAAAAATTTCTAAACATAAGATATTAAGAATTATTGGTAATATTTATGTAGAATTGATTCGTGGAACGCCGATGTTATTACAAATTTTATTTTTATATATTGCTTTTCCTTTATTAGTAAGAGCAATTACAGGTGAAAGATTTGTTCCTGATCCATATGTTTGTGGAGCTATTGCAATGAGTATTAATAGTGGGGCATATTCAACAGAACTAATTCGTAGTGGAATAATGGGTGTTGATAAGGGACAATGGGAAGCTTGTGAAGTTTTAGGATTAAATTATAGTCAAACAATGAAATTAGTTATTTTACCACAAGCATTTAAAAGAATCATCCCACCTATTGTTAGTGAGTTTATTACTTTAATTAAAGATTCATCATTGATTTCAGTTTTAGGGGCAACAGAATTGTTGTATTCTGCTCAAATTTTAGGGGCTAATACATTTAATTTAATTCCGCCTTTATTGTTTGCAGCAGTATTTTATTTATTTATGACGTTGACAACATCTTATTTTGCAAGAAAGATAGAAAGGAAGTTATCTGTAAGTGATTAAAGTTAAGAATATTGTAAAACAATTTAAAGATTTAAAAGCTGTAAATGATGTTTCCTTAGAGATTGAAAAAGGCGAAATTGTTTGTTTAATTGGGCCTAGTGGAAGTGGAAAAAGTACAGTTCTTCGCTGTATTAATGGTTTAGAAATTCCTGAAGCTGGAGAAATTTATATAAATAATCAGTTATTAGATAGTAATAATTCTCAGGAATTTAAAAAACTTCGTGGAAAAATGGGGTTTGTTTTCCAACATTTTAATTTATTTCCTCATAAAACTGTTTTAGAAAATTTAACTTTAGCTCCAATTCAGGTTTTAGGGTTAGATGAAGAATCAGCTAAACAAAAAGCATGTAACTTATTGCAACGAGTAGGATTGTTAGATAAAAAAGATGAATATCCAAATAAACTGTCTGGGGGACAAAAGCAAAGAGTGGCTATTGCTAGGGCTTTGTGTATGGATCCTGAAGTAATGTTGTTTGATGAACCTACAAGTGCTTTGGATCCTGAAATGGTTATTGAAGTATTGGAAGTAATGCAAGAATTAGCTCAAGAAGGTATGACGATGGTTGTAGTAACTCATGAAATGGGATTTGCAAGAACAGTTGGAGATCGGGTTGTCTTTTTAGAAAGCGGAAAAATTGTTGAGGATAGTTCATCAAAAGAATTTTTCACTAATCCTAAATCAGAACGTGCTAAAGACTTTTTGAGTAAGGTGATGCATTAGTGAAAATTGATTTATTTGATGTTGAAGCCTGGATGACTGAACATGAAGTTGATTATCGTTATAATCTTGCAGAAACATGTGTTGCTTCAATGAGTATTAATGATTTATTAGAAATGGTAGAGGAAAAAGAAACTGTAATAAAAAATTTATTTGATACAAAATTAAATTACGGTCCAATAACTGGTAGTGTTCGTTTACGAAAAGGAATTGTCAAATTATATCAAACTGGTGATGCAGACAATATCACTATTAGCCATGGATGTATTAATGCTAATGAATTAGTATTAATTTCTTTGTTGGAAAAAGGGGATCATATAATTACCATCACTCCAACATATCAGCAAATGTATTCTTTTCCTGAATCATTTGGAGTAGAAACCAGCATAGTTGAGTTAGATGAGGAAAATGATTGGTTACCTAGATTAGAGGATTTTGAAAAAGAAATTAAGGAAAATACTAGAATGATTTGTTTGGTTAATCCAAACAATCCTACAAGCACAAAATTTTCTAAAGATTTTTTATTAAAACTGATTGCAATAGCTAAAAAACATAATTTATATATTCTTTGTGATGAAGTTTATCAAGGCTTAGGTCAAGATGAAGTGTCGGTGAGTGATTTATATGATTTAGGAATTTCTACTAGCAGTTTGTCTAAAGTTACCTCATTTGCTGGTCTTAGGGTAGGATGGATAAAGGCAGATAAAGAGATTATTAAAATAATAAATGATCGGCGAGATTATCATATTATTTCAACTGGATATATAAATGATTATTTGGCTGCTATTGTAGTTGAAAATTATGATAAGATTATAAAAAGAAGTAGAAATATTATTAATACTAATCGGCAAATTTTAATTGAGTGGCTAAATAATGAACCTTTGGTTGACTGTGTTGTTCCTGAGGCTGGGACTATTGCTTTTTTAAGATATAAGTTACCAATTAAGTCGAGAAATTTGTGTGTTGAGTTACAAAAAGATACTGGAGTATTTTTTGTTCCAGGAGCATGTTTTAATCAAGAGTATCATCTTCGTTTTGGATTTGCTAATAAAAGTGAAGATATTAAAATTGGTTTAGAATTATTTTCTAAGTGGTTACATAACAAAGTACAATAATTTACTGCTTTTTTATAAGTGATAGTTTTGATTTAATTAAGATATCAAATTCTAAAAAAGAGACTAACCAATATATGTTATTGATTAGTCTCTTTATTTTAAAAATTTAAGTAATTTTACATATTAATAATTATATTAAACTTTTAATTTAATCCATTCTTACTTTTTTTAAAATATATTAAATCTGTTGCCTGCATGCCATTTTGTATGATTTCTTTTGGGTAATAATCTAAAAAGAAATTTTCAATTCGATGACTATAAATATAGCCTAAACGAGTATAAAAAGTAATATTTTCAAAACTTGAATTTGCAGTTCCAATTAGAAATGTATCATAAGTATTATAGGTTGATTCAATAAATTTAATTAATGCTTTAGCATAACCATGACGACGGTATTCAACTAAAGTTAAGATATTTTTAATTTCTACTTCACCATTAATGATTTCAACAGCAATAAATGAAACTGGTTCATTATTAATATAATAACCATACAATGTACCATGTTCTAAATAATCTCTTACTAAGTTGATATTAGGATCACTTTCTGTCAAAAGAAGATCAAAATCCATTTTATTTTTTATTTCTCTTATCATTATTTTCACTTCCTAAATCGTATTATAACAAAGTTTTATTTAATATTAAAGAATATCATTATATGTTATACTGATGTTGTGGAGGTTTAAGATATGAAAAAATTATTGATTTGTTTAATAATGTTGTTTTTAGTATCTGGATGTTTGGGAGCTAATGAAAATAATCAGAAAAAAGAGATAATTATAAAAGAAGAAAAAATTGAAGAAAAGAAAAAACCAGTTCACACTAGTATAAAACTAAGTTTTGCAGGTGATTGTACATTAGGTAATTATGCCAGTCAGGCATATGATGGGTCATTTAATCAAGAGTATGAAAAACAAGGAAAAGATGCTACATATTTTTTAAAGAATGTTAAGAGTATATTTGAAAATGATGATTTAACAATTGTTAATCTTGAAGGTCCATTAACAAGTGCAACATCTCATGTAGAAAAACAATTTCCTTTTAGTGGTCCAAAAGAATATGTGGATATCTTGACTAATGGCAGTATTGAACTTGTATCATTAGCTAATAATCATTCGGAAGATTATTATACACAAGGTATGAAGGATACAAAACAAATACTTGATGAAAAAGAAATTGGTTATTTTGGCTATGAGACAACATGTATTAAGGAAGTTAAGGGAATTAAAATTGGTTTTTTAGGATATCGTTCAATGTCTTTATCAATGAATAATGAAAAGGGTAGAGCAACAATAAAGGCAGCGATAGATGATTTAAAAAATAATCAGGGTGCAAATGCAGTTGTTGTATTTTATCATTGGGGAATAGAACGTGAATATTATGCTAATAGTGATCAACGTGAATTAGCAAAATTTACGATTGATAGTGGTGCTGATTTGGTCATGGGTTCTCATCCTCATGTAGTTCAGGGCGTTGAAGAATATAATGGTAAACAAATTGTTTATTCTTTAGGGAATTTCTGTTTTGGGGGTAATCGTAATCCTAGTGATACAGATTCTATGATATATTCTATTACAATGAATTTTACAGATGGCAATTATATTGATGATAGTCATGAAATTATTCCATGTTCAATTACTTCAGTTAAAGGAAGAAATAATTATCAGCCAATGATTTTAGAGGGTAGTGAAAAGCAAAGAGTATTAGATAAAATTCAAAAATATAGTTATTAAATTTTATATTATCTTTGATTTTTTTAATAAATAGGTAAAATTTAATTGTAAATTAAGGATTCTATAATCTGGAATAGCATTTTTAATTTTTGCATACTGGAATTTATAAAGCATTTATTTCCTCTTTCAATTAAAACAGTCGTGATTATTTACTATTTTATCATGTACATATTTTTAATTCATCTCAAATCTGTATTAAGATAATCTTATTTTTTGATTATTTCTAGGAGAAATATTTGATAGTTGAATATAAGTTTTTATATTAATGGTAAGATTTGAATATAATTAAGTCGAAAATAAATTGTTTTGATAGTAAATGCTTGAATCTTGAATCAATAAATGATATTATGCAAATAGTTATACGACTGACGGAAGTGGAATTAACCACAGGGAGTATAATCATGGAAGAGCCGACCGTCTGGGCAAGAGTCTGGATAAGTGTGGGCTCTTTTTTAATTCTAAGGTTTAGTGTTAAAACATTGTTTTTTAAACAAGAGTACAGGTTGAGAAAAATGATGAAATATGGTATAAATTAGTTATGTTTTTATTTGAATAAATACTAATCTTAGGATATATATGAGAAATTATAATTGAAAGGGTGGCGTTATGTTAACTGATGTTGAAATTGCACAAAGTGCAAAGATGAAACCAATTAGTGAAATTGCTCAAAAACTTGGTTTGGAAGATGATGATTTAGAATTATATGGTAAGTACAAAGCTAAGATTGCTCTAGAAGCAATTAATAGATTAGAAAATAATCCTAATGGGAAATTGGTTCTTGTTACTGCAATCAATCCTACTCCAGCTGGGGAAGGAAAAACTACAACAATGATTGGATTATCTCAGGCTTTAAATAAATTAGGGAAAAAATCAGTTGTAGCAATGCGTGAACCATCACTAGGACCATGTTTTGGAATTAAAGGTGGAGCTGCTGGAGGAGGATACGCTCAAGTAGTCCCAATGGAAGATATCAATTTACATTTTACTGGTGATATTCATGCAATTACTGCTGCTAATAATCTTATTGCTGCAATGCTTGATAATTCGATTCATCAAGGAAATCCATTAAATATTGATGTACGTAATATTGTTTGGAAAAGAGTTGTAGATTTAAACGATCGTGCTTTACGTAATACTGTATGTGGACTTGGTGGTAAGCTTAATGGTGTTCCTCGTGAAGATGGATTTGATATTACGGTTGCAAGTGAGGTAATGGCTATTTTATGTCTTGCAACAAGTCTTGAAGATTTAAAAGAACGAGCTGGAAAAATGATTGTTGCATATAATTATGATGGTAATCCAGTTACTGTAAATGATATTGAAGCTACTGGTGCAGTTACCTTGTTATTAAAAGATGCAATTAAACCAAACTTAGTACAAACATTAGATCATACGCCAGTTTTTGTTCATGGGGGACCATTTGCTAATATTGCTCATGGATGTAACTCAGTTATGGCAACTAAGCTAGCAATAAAATTAGGAGATTATGCAATTACTGAAGCTGGATTTGGTGCTGATTTAGGAGCCGAAAAATTCTTAGATATTAAATGTCGTCAAGCAAATCTTGATCCTCAAGCAGTTGTGATTGTTGCAACTGTTAGGGCATTGAAGATGCATGGTGGAGTAGATAAAAAAGAATTATCAACAGAAAATCTTGAAGCTTTAGCAAAAGGAATTAAAAATTTAGAAAAGCATATTGAAAATATTGCTAAATATAACTTACCTTCAGTTGTTGCAATCAATGCTTTTCCAACTGACACTGAAGCAGAATTACAATTGTTAAAAGATACATGTAATAAAATGGGTGTTGATGTAGCTATTTCTAAAGTATGGGAAAAAGGTGCTGATGGTGGAATTGAACTTGCTGAAAAACTATTAGAAATCTTAGATACTAAAGAAGCTAATTATCAACCTTTATATGATTTAGATTTATCAATCAAAGAAAAAATTGAAACTATCGCAAAAGAAATTTATGGTGCTGATGGGGTCGTATTTGATAAAAAAGTATTAACAAAGATGAAAAAATATGAAGCACAAGGATTGGCTAATTTACCAATCTGTGTGGCTAAGACGCAATACTCTTTATCTGATCAACCAACTCTACTTGGTCGTCCTAGTGGTTTTACAGTTAAGATCAACGATCTTATCCCATCTGCTGGAGCAGGGTTTTTAGTAGCTATTTCTGGAAGTATTATGAGAATGCCAGGGTTACCAAAACGTCCAGCAGCTGTTAATATGGACATTGATAAAGATGGTAAGATAGTAGGCTTATTCTAAAAGTGACGCATGTCACTTTTAGTGGTTTAAAAAGAAAGGAAGAAATTATGAAAGTAGCAATTATTATGGGTTCTACTAGTGATTTAAGTAAAGTTGAACCAGCAATTGAAATTTTGAAAGACTATGGTGTTGAAGTAAATGTTAGATGCTTATCAGCACATCGTGCTCACTTGGGGTTAAGTTCATTTATCAAAGAAACAGAAACCGATGGAACAGAAGTGATTATTACAGCAGCAGGAATGGCCGCTGCCTTGCCTGGGGTTGTTGCTTCTCAAACAGTACTACCAGTTATTGGTGTACCAATTAGTGGAGCTACATTAGATGGTATGGATGCGTTATTATCAATTGTTCAAATGCCTTCAGGAATTCCTGTAGCTACTGTAGCAATTAATGGAAGTAAAAATGCTGCTTATTTAGCTTTACAAATCATGGCAATCAAACATGATAGTATTAAAGAAAAATTAGTCGCTTATCGAAAAGATATGGAAACTCAAGCAATGAAAGCTAATGAAGAAGTTATTGAAAAATATAAATAAAAGTAAGAGGAGAAATTAGAAAATGGCTGAATTATTATATGAAGGAAAAGCAAAACAAGTTTATTTAACTGATAAAGATGATGAATATTTAATTCATTATAAAGATGATGCAACTGCTGGTAACGGAGTTAAACATGATCAATTTGAAGGTAAAGGAGTTTTAAACAATACAATTTCTTGTATTATCTTTGATATGTTAGAAGAAGCTGGAATTAAAACTCATATGATCAAAAAATTAAATGAACGTGATATCTTAGTTAAAAAAGTAGATATTTTTCCATTAGAAGTAATTATTAGAAATATTACTACAGGATCTTTTTGTAAAAGATTAGGTGCACCTGAAGGGGTTGTTTTAGAAGAACCAATTTTTGAAATTAGTTATAAAAATGATGATTATGGAGATCCATTAATTAATGAAGATCATGCTGTAGCTTTAAAATTATGTACAAGAGAAGAATATAATTTTATTAAACAAGAAACTTTAAAAATTAATGAATTATTAAAAGAATTTTTCTTAAGCTTAAACTTAAAATTAGTTGACTTTAAAATTGAATTTGGTAAAACACCTGATGGTGAAATCTTATTAGCTGATGAAATCTCTCCAGATTCTTGTCGTTTATGGGATGTTGAAACTAACCAAAAATATGATAAAGATGTATTTAGACAAGATATTGGTGATTTAATCGAAACTTATAAAGCAGTATTAGCAAGAATGCAAAAATAATAAAGGAGATAAATGATGGATTACAAAAAGGCTGGAGTAGATATTGAAGCAGGATACAAGTCAGTTGAATTAATGAAAAAACATGTAAAAGAAACAATGAGACCTGAGGTTTTAGGAGGACTTGGTGGTTTTGCTGGAGCATTTGATTTAAGTGCAATCAAAGATATGGAGGAACCTGTTCTTTTATCAGGAACTGATGGATGTGGAACAAAGGTAAAACTTGCTTTTGTAATGGATAAACATGATACAATTGGAATTGATGCAGTTGCAATGTGTGTTAATGATATTGCATGTTCAGGTGGAGAACCATTGTTCTTCCTTGATTACATTGCATGTGGTAAAAATTATCCTGAAAAAATTGCAACGATTGTAAGTGGTGTTGCTGAGGGATGTAAACAATCTGGATGTGCTTTAGTTGGTGGTGAAACAGCTGAACATCCTGGATTAATGCCTGAAAATGATTATGATTTAGCTGGGTTTGCAGTTGGTGTCGTTGATAAAAAAGATATTATTAATGGTGAGAATATTAAACCTGGGGATGTTTTAGTAGGAATCGCTTCAAGTGGTGTTCATAGTAATGGATTTTCATTAGTACGTAAAGTTTTTGAAATGAATAGGGAAACATTAGATACATATTATGATGAACTTGGTAAAACACTTGGTGAAGCTTTGATTGAGCCAACTAGAATTTATGTAAAAGCACTTAAGAATGTTAAAGATGCTGGTGTGAAAATAAAAGGATGCAGTCATATTACTGGTGGTGGATTTGATGAAAATATTCCAAGAATGCTACCAGAGGGAATAAAAGCAATTGTAAAAAAAGATAGTTATAAAGTACCTGCAATCTTTGAACTGATTGCTAAAAATGGTAACATTGCAGAGGAAATGATGTATAACACATTTAATATGGGACTAGGTATGGTTATTGCATTAGATCCAGCTGATGTTGATAAAGCAATGGCGGCTATTAAAGAAGCTGGGGATGAATGTTATGTTGTTGGAAATATTGAAGCAGGAGATAAAGGAGTGCAATTATGCTAAAAATTGCAGTCTTTGTTTCTGGTGGTGGAACAGATTTGCAATCAGTCATTGATGCTGTTGAAAATAACAGTATCAATGGTCAGATTGTATTAGTTATTTCTAATCGTAAAAATGCATATGGGCTTGAACGTGCTAAAAAAGCAGGAATTGAAACTGCTGTGGTACGTAAAGATGATGAATTGATTGTAAAAATGTTAAAAGAACGAGATGTTGATCTAGTTGTTTTAGCAGGATATTTAGCAATTCTTACAGATGTATTGATTGATGCTTATCCAAATAAAATTATTAATATTCATCCTTCTTTGATTCCAGCATTTTGTGGACCAGGGCATTATGGAATGCATGTTCATGAAAAGGTTTTGGCAAGAGGAGTAAAAGTAACTGGAGCAACAGTTCATTTTGTTAGTAAGGAAGTTGATGGGGGACCGATTATTCTTCAAGAAACATGTAATATTGATGATTTAGATAATGCTGAAGATATTCAAAAACGAGTATTAGAGATTGAACATCGTATTTTACCTAAAGCTGTTGCTTTATATTGTGATGGTAAAATTATTGTTGAAAATGAAAGGGCTAAGGTGATTTAAAATGAAAAGAGCATTAGTTAGTGTTACTAATAAAGATGGTATTGTTGATTTTTGTAAAGGCTTAGTAGATTTAGGTTTTGAAATTGTTTCAACTGGAGGAACAATGGCTAAATTACAAGCAGAAAATGTACCATGTATAGCAATTGATGATGTAACAGGATTTCCAGAAATCTTAGATGGTCGAGTTAAAACTTTACATCCTAAAGTTCATGGAGGATTATTATTCCGTCGTGATTTAAAAGAACATGTTGATACAGTTGAAAAGATGGATATTCAACCAATTGATGTTGTTTGTGTTAATTTATATGAATTTGAAAAGGCTTTAAAAGCTGGTAAACCAATGGAAGATATGATTGAAAATATTGATATTGGAGGACCATCAATGATTCGTTCAGCAGCAAAGAATTTCAAAGATGTTTTAATTGTTACTGATCCTGCTGATTATGATAGTGTTTTAACTGCAATCAAAGATAAAACTGATGATTTTGATTTTAGATTAAATCTTGCATATAAAGCATTTTCAACTACAGGCGCTTATGATGCGATGATTTCTCGTTATTTTGCAGGTGTTGTAGGAGATGATTTCCCAGATACTTTAAATATTTCATTAAAGAAAACTGAACATTTACGTTATGGTGAAAACTCTCAACAAAGAGCTAATACTTATGTTGATCCGTTTGTTCAAGAAACTTTATTAGATTATGAACAATTACATGGTAAAGAAATTTCATTTAATAATGTTAATGATTTATATGGTGCTATTGCTGTAGTTCGTGAATTTAAAGATCAAATCGTTACAGCAGCAATTAAACATTCAACACCTTGTGGTGTTGCTATTGGTAAAAATGGTTATGATTCTTATATGAAAGCTTATGAAGCTGATCCTCAAAGTATTTTTGGAGGAATTGTGGCAGTAAATTACAAAATTGATAAAAAAACTGCTGAAGAAATGCATAAGATTTTCTTAGAAATTGTAGCTGCACCTGATTTTGATGATGATGCTTTAGAAGTATTGAAGAAAAAGAAAAACTTAAGAATCTTAAAACTTAAAAATTTATATGTTCGTGAAGCTAAATATGATATTAAATATTTAGAAGGTAAAGTATTAGTACAAGATATCAATACTGAAATGATCAAAGAAATGAATTGTGTAACAGATACTAAACCAACAGAAGCTCAACTTACAGATATGGAATTTGGTATGCGAGTTGTTAAATTCGTAAAATCTAACGCTATTTGTATTGTTAAAGATGGTGTTACATTAGCTGTTGGTGGTGGACAAACATCAAGAATCTGGGCTTTAGAAAATGCGATTATTAATAATAAAGATAAAGATTTTAATGGTGCGGTTCTTGCAAGTGATGCTTTCTTTCCATTTAGCGACTGTGCTGAAGTAGCATATAAAGCAGGAATTGGTGCGATTGTTCAACCAGGGGGATCAGTTAGGGATCAAGATTCAATCGATTTCTGTAATGAAAAGGGTATCCCAATGGTATTTACTGGATACAGACATTTTAGACATTAATAGAAAGGCCTAGAATATATGAAAGTACTTGTAATTGGTAGTGGTGGTCGTGAACATGCCATTGCTTATAAATTGAATCAAAGCAGTAAGGTAGATAAAATCTATGCGATTCCAGGAAATCCAGGAATTGCTAAAATTGGTGAATGTATTAGTGGTAATGTTGAAGATAATGAAATGATTGTTAATTTTGCTAAAGAGCATCAAATTGATTTAACTGTTATAGGACCAGAAGTACCACTTTGTAATGGTCTTGCAAATGATTTAGAGGCAGCTGGACTAATGGCATTTGGTCCAACTAAACGTGCTGCTACATTAGAAGGCAGTAAAGCATTTTCAAAAGATTTTATGATTAGACATAATATCCCAACTGCTAAATATAAAGAAGTTAATAGTTATGATGAAGCAATTGAGGCAATCAATGAATTTGATTATCCATTAGTTATTAAGGCTGATGGTTTAGCAGCTGGAAAAGGGGTTGTTATTGTTGACAATCTTGAAGATGCTACTGCTACTTTAAAAGAAATGATGATAGATGGGAGTCTTGATGGTGCTGGAAGTAAAGTTGTTTTAGAAGAGTTTTTAACAGGATTTGAATGTTCGTTACTTTGCTTTACCGATGGTGAAACAATCGTTCCAATGGTAAGCGCTAAAGATCATAAACAAATCTTTGATGGAAATATTGGTCCTAATACTGGTGGGATGGGTACTGTTTCACCAAATCCCTTTATGCCTGAGGGTATGGATGATGTAATTAAAACAGATATTCTTGATCCTTTTATGCAAGGGTTGAAAGATGATAATATGGATTATCGTGGTGTTGTATTTATTGGTTTAATGATTGAAGATGGTAAAGCGAAAGTATTAGAATTTAATGTTCGTTTTGGGGATCCAGAAACACAATCAATTATGCTTCGCTTAGATAGTGATCTATATGATATCATGGTAGGTTGTGCTACAAAAACTTTAAAAGATGTTGAAGTTAAATGGAATGATCATCATGTTGCTTGTTTAGTCCTTTCAAGTGGAGGATATCCAGGTAATTATCAAAAAGGAATTGAAATAAAAAATATTGATGACTGTGATGACTGTGTTATTTTCCATGCAGGGACAGCAATTAAGGATAATAAATTAGTTACTAGTGGTGGTCGTGTTTTAAATATTTGTGCTACAGGAGCGTCTCTTGATGAGGTTCGTGAAAAAGTTTATACAGTAGCAAAAAAGATTGATTTTGAAGGTAAATATTACCGAAGCGATATCGGACTTAGATAGGGGGATAAATATGAGTGATGTAAAGCGTATCTACGTTGAAAAAAGAGCAGCGTATGCAACAGAAGCAAACGAAATTAAACATAATTTAATTGAACAATTGGGATTAGAAATTGATACATTAAGAATTATCAATCGTTATGATATTCAAGGTGTCAATGATGATATCCTAAAACAAGGGATCAACACTATTTTAGCTGAACCAATGGTAGATGATATTTATCAAGAAGAATTTCCTACTAATGATCAAGAAGCAATTTTTGCAATTGAATTTCTTCCTGGTCAATATGATCAAAGAGCAGATTCATGTGAACAATGTTTTGCTATTTTAACAGGTAATACTAGTGCGAAAGTTAAATGTGCACGAGTATTTGCAATTGCTTTTAAAGGTAATAAGGATGAAGTTCTAACAAAGATTCAAAACTTTTTAATTAATCCTGTTGATCAACGTCTTGCTAGTCTAGAAAAACCAGCTGATTTAAATGATGTTGCACCAGAAATCAAACCAGTGCCTACGATCAATGGATTCAATGAATTAGACAAAGCGGGTCTTGAAAAGTTCTTAGCTGATAATGGCATGGCAATGAATTATGAAGATTTAAAAGTAACTCAAGATTATTTTAAAAATGAAGAAAAAAGAGATCCAACAGAAACTGAATTAAAGGTATTGGATACATACTGGTCTGATCACTGTCGTCATACTACATTTGCAACAGTTATTACAGATTTAGATATTGAAAGTGGAGCTTTTAAAGAAATCTTAGAAAAAGATATTGAAAATTATAAAACAAGTAGACATTTAGTTTATGGAATAGATACTAAGCGACCTTTAACTTTAATGGATTTAGCAACTATTTCAATGAAAGAGTTACGTAAAACAGGTTATTTAGATGATTTAGAAGTATCTGAAGAAATTAATGCCTGCTCAGTTGAAATTACAGTGCATACAACTGATGGAGATGAACAATGGTTATTAATGTTTAAAAATGAAACACATAACCATCCAACTGAAATCGAGCCATTTGGTGGAGCCGCTACTTGTTTAGGTGGGGCAATTCGTGACCCATTATCTGGACGTGCTTATGTATATCAAAGTATGCGAATTACAGGGGCTGGAGATCCTCGAAAATCACTAGAAGAAACAATGGCTGGTAAATTACCTCAACGTAAATTATGTCAAGAATCAGCTCATGGTTTTTCATCTTATGGTAACCAAATTGGTTTAACAACTGGTTATGTTCATGAGATCTATGATGATGGATATGTAGCTAAAAGAATGGAGTTAGGAGCAGTTGTTGCAGCGGCACCAAAAGAACAAGTAAAACGTCTAGAACCTTTAAAAGATCATATCGTTTTATTGATTGGTGGTCGTACTGGACGTGATGGTATTGGAGGGGCAACAGGTTCTTCTAAATCTCATGATGTTAAATCAATTGAAACCGCTGGTGCTGAAGTTCAAAAAGGTAATCCAGTTGAAGAAAGAAAAATTCAACGTCTATTTAGAAATAAAGAAGTTAGTGAAAAAGTTGTTCGCTGTAATGACTTTGGAGCTGGTGGAGTTTGTGTTGCTGTTGGTGAATTAGCACCAGGTTTAGTAATTGATTTAGATGCAGTTTTGAAAAAATATGAAGGATTAACAGGAACTGAGTTAGCGATTTCAGAATCACAAGAACGTATGGCTATTGTAATTGATGAAAAAGATGCTGATTTTATTAAAGCTGAATGTGCTAAGGAAAACTTAGAAGTAGTTCAAGTTGCAGTAGTTACTGATCAAAATAGATTAGTGATGAAACATATGGGTGAAGATATTGTCAATATTTCTCGTGATTTCCTTGATGCTGCAGGTGCTAAGCGTTATCAAGACGTTAAAATCACTTTACCAGATTTTGAAAAAACACCTTTTGATAAACAGTCACAAACTAATTTTGTTGAAACTGTAAAAGAAACTTTATCAAAATTGAGTGTTGCTTCACAAAAAGGGTTAATTGAAAGATTTGACTCTTCGATTGGTAATGGAACAGTATTATCACCATTTGGTGGAATTAAGTATCATACTGAAACTGAAGGAATGGCTGCTTTAATTCCAGTGTTAGGAAAAGAAACAACAACTGCTTCAATCATGACTTATGGTTATAATCCATTAATTTCAAAATGGTCACCATATCATGGAGCAATATATGCAATTGTAGAATCAGTAGCTAAGATTGTGGCAATGGGTGGAAACTATCATACAATTAGATTCTCATTCCAAGAATATTTTGAAAAACTTTTAAATAATCCAATTACTTGGGGAAAACCAACAGCAGCTTTATTAGGTGCTTATCGTGTTCAAAGTGCTTTAAAATTAGCTTCAATTGGTGGAAAAGACAGTATGTCTGGATCTTTTGAAGATTTACATGTACCACCAACTTTAGTTTCTTTTGCAATTACAAGTGGAGATGTTGATGATATCATGACTCCAGAAATTAAAGAAACTGGTCATGTTTTAGCTGAAATTATTATTAATAAAGATCAATATCATGTGTTTGATTTTGATCATCTTCAAAAACAATATGATGCTATTATGGAATTAATGAAAAATAAGAAAATCTATAGTGCTTATACTGTAAAAGATGGTGGTGTTATTGAGGCTGTTAGTAAAATGGCTTTTGGTAATGGTGTTGGTGTAGCTTTTAATAATGAAAATAGTCTTGAAAGTTATGTAGTACGTGATTATGGTAATATTATTATTGAGGTTAAATCTGAAAAAGATTTAGGTATTTTTGATAATTATCGTATTGTTGGTACTACTAATGATAGTGAATTATTATCTTATGGTGGTGAAACAATTTCATTAGATGAAGCTTATGCTATTAATAAAGCACCTTTAGAAAATGTTTATCCAACAAGAGAAAAAGCACCTACAAATGAAATCAAAGTAGCCGCTTGTAAAACAAGATCTCAAATTAAACCAAAGGTAATTGTTGAAACACCTTTAGTTGTTATTCCAGTATTCCCAGGAACTAACTGTGAGTATGATTCAAAACGTGCTTTTGAAAAAGCAGGAGCTAAAGTACAATTGGTATTAATTAGAAATAAAACAGAACAAATGCTTAAAGATTCAATTGATGAATTAGAAGCTGCAATTAAACAAGCGAATATTGTAATGTTACCTGGTGGATTTAGTGCTGGTGATGAACCTGAAGGTTCTGGTAAATTTATTGCTACAGTGTTAAAGAATCCAAGATTGAAAGCAGCAATTACTGATTTATTAGATAATCGTGATGGATTAATGATTGGTATTTGTAATGGATTCCAGGCTCTAGTTAAATTAGGGTTATTACCATATGGTAAGATTCAAGAAATGTCTAAAGATGATCCAACTTTAACATTTAATACAATTGGTCGCCATGTATCACAAATGGTTGATACACGAATTGGTAGTGTTAAATCTCCTTGGTTAAAATATGTAAATGTTGATGATATTCATACAATTCCAGTAAGTCATGGAGAAGGGCGTTTTGTAGCTCCAAAAGAAGTAATTGAAGAATTATTTGAAAATGGTCAGGTATTCTCTCAATATGTTGATCCTAATCGTAAAGTTACAATGCAGACTCCATATAATCCTAATGGTTCTATGTATGCAATTGAAGGAATTGTTTCTAAAGATGGGCGAGTTATTGGGAAGATGGGACATAGTGAACGTCAAGGTGAAAACCGCTTTAAAAATGTTTATGGTGGAATGGATCAAAAATTGTTTGAAGCTGGTGTAGATTATTTTAAAGGTGGAAAATAGAATGGAAAAACAAGAATTTGAATGTTTAACACTTTGTCCATTAGATGGTCGTTATTCAGGTGTTAAAGATGCATTAGGGGAATATTTTTCAGAATATGCGTTAGTTAAATATAGAGTTTTTGTTGAGATTCAATGGTTGAAATTCTTGATTGAAAATGTTAAGAGTGATGTTTTAGCAAAGTTTGATTCTCAAAATATGGATAAACTAACAAGTATTGCTAGTGAATTTAATTATGATTCTTTTGCAAGAATTAAGGAAATTGAAAATACGACTCGTCATGATGTTAAAGCAGTTGAGTATTTTATTGATGAAAAAGTAGATGCTTTAGGATTTGGATATTTACAAAGCTTTGTTCATATTGGATGCACATCTGAAGATATTAATAATACTTCTTATGCTTGCATGTTAAAATATGGATTAAAAGATGTCTGGTTACCAAAAGCTAAAGAATTTGCTGCTATTATTAATAAATGGGCAGAAGAACATAGTGATGATGCAATGCTTGCTCATACACATGGACAACCTGCGACACCAACAACTATTGGTAAAGAATTTAAAGTGTATGCTTATCGTTTCTTATCAAGTATTGAAAATGTTGAAGCAGTTAAGATCAAAGCTAAATTTAATGGAGCAACAGGAAATTATAGTGCTATTTTAACAGCATTCCCTAATGAAGATTGGCAAACTCTAGCAAAGAAATTTGTTGAAGAATATTTAGGATTAACATTTAATCCATTAACTACACAAATTGAAAGTCATGATTATACTTGCCATATTTTAGATGGTATTCGTCATTTTAATAATGTATTAGTTGATTTTGATGTTGATATGTGGTTGTATATCTCAATGGAATACTTTAAACAGATTCCAGTTAAAGGTGAAGTTGGAAGTAGTACAATGCCTCATAAAGTAAATCCAATTCGTTTTGAAAATAGTGAAGCTAATATAGATATGTCAAATAATATTTGTATTGCTTTATCTAATAAACTTCCTAAATCAAGAATGCAAAGAGATTTATCTGATTCTTCAAGTCAAAGAAATTTAGGTTTAGCATTTGGATATTCATTACAAGCAATTAATGAAACTATGAATGGTTTAGCTAAGTGTGTAGTTAATAAAGATAAGTTAGCTAGTGATTTAAATGAGAAGTGGGAAGTCTTGGCAGAGCCAATACAAACTATGTTAAGAAAATATGGTGTACCAGATGCTTATGATACTTTAAAGGCTTTGACAAGAGGAAAGAGTATTTCTAAGGAAGATATTTTGAAGTTTGCTGAAAGTTTGGATATTTTATCTAATCAAGATCGTCAAACGTTAGTAGATATGACACCAGCTTCTTATATTGGATTAGCTGATAAATTAGCAAAGATTAATTTAATAAAATAATCATAATAAAAAGTTTATTCTATTTTTGATAGGATAAACTTTTTTCATTAAATTTATTAAATAATAAAGGATTTAACATGGATAGCTGTATGATATTATCATGTATTTAACTAATAAAAGACTCTATATGATAAAATAATAGAGTCTTTGGTTTTATAGTAAATGAATGTTATGTTTAGTACACTCATCAATCATTTCTTGAGGCCAAATACTAGCTTGGACTTCTCCAACATGAGCTTTTTTAAGTAATAACATACATAATCTTGATTGTCCAATTCCTCCACCAATTGTATATGGCAACTCTTTATTAAGAATTTGTTTGTGATATGGTAGTTGTAAACGATCAAGACAATTCTCAGCTTCTAATTGACTTGCTAGAGCATCCTCATCAACTCTAATTCCCATTGATGAGATTTCTAAAGCACATTTTAAAGGTTCAAACCAGAATAATATATCCCCATTTAAATCCCAGTCATCATAATCTGGAGCACGTCCATCGTGCTTGATTCCGCTTTTTAATTTTTTTCCTACTCCCATGACGAAGATACATCCATATTCTTTACACATTGCGGTTTCACGTTCATTAGGAGTTAGTTCAGGGTAACGATCTTCTAATTCTTGAGAAGTAAAGAAATGAATCTTATCAGGCAGACGGTTTACAGCTTGAGGATATTTATACCAAACTTCATGTTCCATATGTTTAATTACTTTAAATATTTTTAAAACATGACGTTTTAATGTTTCTTCATTTCTTTCTGATTTTGATATAATTTTTTCCCAATCCCATTGGTCTACATAATATGAATGTAAGTTATCAACTTCTTCATCTTTTCTGATTGCATTCATATTTGTATATAAACCCTCATGCATTTTAAAACCATATTTTTTAAGTGCCATTCTTTTCCATTTTGCTAATGAGTGAACAACTTCAATTTGTTCTCCAGGCATTTCACTTATTTGAAATGAAACAGGGGATTCAACACCATTTAAATTATCATTTAAACCACTGCTTTTTTGGACAAATAATGGAGCAGATATTCTTGATAGTTGTAATGCTCTACCAATTTCTTTTTGGAATGTGTCACGAATATATTTGATTGCTTCCTGGGTTTGACGTAGATCTAAAATCGGATCATAGTTTTCAGGTATAATTAATTTCATTGTAATAATAGTTCTCCTTTAATTATTTTTATACATTGTAACACGTATAAATGTATGGTTACAATAAAAAAATAGAGTAATTTTGAAATCATTTATGGTAAAATGTAATATATAGTAAAAAATATGGAAGGGAATTAGGTAATGGTGTTAGATTTTAAGAAATATCAAACTTATGTTCAGATTTTAAAAGAAGAATTAGTGCCAGCAACAGGATGTACTGAGCCTATTGCATTATCATATTGTGCAAGTAAAGCTCGTGATATATTGCAGGTCAAACCTAAACGATGTTTAGTGGAAGTAAGTGGAAATATAATTAAGAATGTTAAAAGTGTAGTTGTTCCTAATACAAATGGTTTAAAAGGAATTGAGGCTGCGGTTGCAGCAGGAATTGTAGCAGGTGATGCTAATAAAGCATTAGAGGTAATTGCCAATATAAAAGATGAAGAAATTTTTAAGATAAAAGAATATTTATCTAATCATTTTATTGAAGTAAAACCATTAGAGAGTGAACATATCTTAGATATTAAGATTACATTATATGGTGATGATGAATATGTTCTTGTAAGAATTGTCGATCAACATACAAATATTGTTTTGATTGAAAAAAATAATAAGATTTTATTTTCTAAAGAAGGCAAAAAATATAATGATAATATTGTTACTAATCGTCATGAATTAAATATAGCTGATATATATGAATTTTCTAAAAAAGTTGAAATAACAGATATCAAAGAGATAATTAAGAGACAAATTGATTATAATAGTGCTATTGCTAGAGAAGGATTAGATAAAAAATATGGTGCCAATATTGGAAGTGTATTATTAAAAACGGGAAATGATGTAGCAACTAGGGCTAAAGCATTAGCAGCGGCTGGGAGTGATGCTAGAATGAGTGGTTGTGAATTACCAGTTGTAATTAATTCTGGCAGTGGTAATCAGGGGATGACAGTTTCTTTACCAATAATTGAGTATGCAAGAGAATTAGATGTTAGCGATGATGAATTATATCGAGCATTAGTTTTAGCTAATTTGATTGCTATCCATCAAAAAACAGGAATTGGTAGACTTTCAGCTTATTGTGGAGCTGTAAGCGCAGGGTGTGCAGCTGGATGCGGTATTGCTTATTTATATGGTGGTGATTATAAGTGTATTGCTCATACAATTGTAAATTCATTAGCAATTACATCTGGTATTATTTGTGATGGGGCTAAATCTTCTTGTGCTGCAAAAATTGCTGCAAGTGTAGATGCTGGTATTTTAGGTTATCAGATGTATTTAGAGGGACAGGAATTTAAAGATGGTGATGGAATTGTTGTTAAAGGAGTTGAGAATACTATTAAAAATGTAGCACGTCTTGGTAAAATTGGAATGAAAGAAACTGATAAAGAAATAATAAAAATAATGACTGATTGTTGATGTATATTAGAAACTGTTTATTTAGATACATATCAAAGTGAGTTACAGTTGGGTTAGGCATTAAAGAATTGAATAAATTATAAAAAGTTGTCAAAATAAAGATAACTTTTTAATGAGATGAAAAAAGTAAAATTGTTTGCAGTTAGATGATGGTAAAAAGTGTAGTTTGATAGCAGAAATAAATCTCAATATAAAGGATATTTAAATAAAATTAAGATAGAATAAGTGATATGAAAGGAGTACTTGAACAAGATACAAATTCGCCTTGTTTTTGATCTTAGAAGAAATTTTCAAAGATTGAAGCCATTGTAAACATTGGATAACTTGTTTATCTTACTAAAAACAGATATGGTGCAATGGTTGTATTAAGTTTAGAAGAATACAAAAGTTTGACAAACAGTATTGAAATGAGACTTGATGAAGCTGATAAACAAGCGGTAATGACAGAAGAAAAGATTTCCTGTGAAACAGTTTTCAGTGAGGATGCAGCATTATGATTGATGTATTGAAACTACTATTTTAGAAAGACTGAACAATTCTGATACCTTTGAACCATATCATTCTGTGAAAATATGTAAGAAATTATTTTATTTATTATGTAGTGCTTGATGTTGTAATGGAAGTACATTGCTTAGTGTATTGTGTAAAAGATATGAACAGATATTTATAACCGAATAAAGATTCATGTGAGTAGTAAATTTAGGGTAACCAAATAATTCAAAGAGATAATTTTAGAAAGTAAACTAAAAAAGATGTATGATTTATCTTTAAAAAGCAGATGGAGGTTCTGGCAAAAATTGAATAAGAAATACAGATTGCACTTTACAAGAATGTGGGGTGTTTTCTTTTAGTGATGAATAATAGAGCATACTGAAGCATCACTAATCTTTAAAAGATTAGTGATAAGGCCATTGTTATCAAAAATATATGGAAGTGTTTCCTTAAATCTATGTTTAACAATTGTTCAAAGTTATAAAGAGGTTTAAATAAAAAAGTTTGGAAATATCAATCCTATGTATCACCACGTATATAATAAAATAAAAAAGGTGATAATTATCTATTGTAATCAATCACCTGGAGGACAAAATTTATTTTGTCCGTTTTTTATTGAGATAGATGCATAAAACTTGTATAATTAAAGAAATTATAGGGGGAAATTACGATGCGAGATTTAAAAAATATCAAGAATTTAGTTATTAAGATTGGATCTTCTTCACTATGTGATGATGAGGGGAATATTAATAAAGAAAAGATATTGAATTTAATTCAACAAATTGCATATATTAAACGCAAAGGAATTAATATTACTCTAGTTAGTAGTGGAGCAATTAATGCAGGAGTTCATATAATGAATCTTGCAAAGCGACCTCAAACAATTCCTCAAAAACAAGCGTTGGCAGCAATAGGACAAGCTTCATTGATGCAGATATATGAGGAATTATTTAGTTTATTTAATTTAAGATGTGCACAGATACTATTAAATCATGATGATTTTGATGATCGTAAACGTTTAATGAATTTTAATAATGCAATGCAGGCGCTTATTGATTATGATGTTGTACCAATTATTAATGAGAATGATACTTTAGCAGTTGAAGAAATCAAAGTTGGTGATAATGACACATTGGCTTCATTAGTAGTGCCAGCTGTTAATGCTGATATGGTGGTATTAGTTAGTGATATCAATGGTTTATACGATGATAACCCACATACAAATGAAAATGCTAAATTGATTAAGAATGTAAATGGAATAACTAAAGAAATTGAAGATATGGCTAAAGATGCTTCAAGTAAAGTTGGAACAGGTGGAATGATTACTAAAATCAAAGCTGCTAAAGTTTGTAATGATTTTGGGTGTGATATGGCAATTGTTAATGGTAATCAGCAAAATGTGTTAGTTGATTTGATGGATGGTAAAGATGTAGGGACTTATTTTAGTGGTGTGGCAGGAAGAACGTTAAATTCTAGACAACACTGGATTATGTATCGTAGTATGCCTAAAGGAAGCATTATTGTAGATGATGGTGCTAAGTTAGCTTTAATAAATAATCATACTAGTTTATTACCAAAAGGAATTGTTGATGTAAGGGGTAATTTTTTGATTTCACAGATTGTTGATATTATTGATATTAATAATATATTATTAGCTCGGGGAATGGTTAATTATTCTAGTGATGAGATTAAATTGATCAAAGGTTTAAATACTAGAGAAATTAAAAATGTCTTACACTATAAAGATTATGATGAAGTAGTTCATGCAAATAATCTAGTCTTAGTAGAAGGAGTGAAGAAATGATGATTGAAGAACAATTAAAACAAGCTAAATTTGCTTGTCGGAAGATGCAAAATATTGATAAGTATACTAAAATGGATGCTTTGGATGCGATAAGTAAAGCTTTATTAGAAAATACAGATTATATTTTAGGTGAAAATGCAAAAGATATTGCTAATGCTAGAGATAATGGAATTAGTGAAGCGATGATAGATCGTCTATTGCTAACTAGACAAAGAATTGAAGCTATTGCCAAAGATGTTGAAAAAGTGGCAGATTTAAAAGATTGTATTGGAGAAACTGTTCGTAAGATTGAACGTCCTAATGGTTTAATTATTAAACAAGTGCGAATTCCTATTGGAGTAGTTGCAACAATTTATGAATCACGACCAAATGTAACTGTTGATATTGCATCGATTTGCATTAAAACTAATAATGTTTGTGTACTAAAAGGAGGCCGAGAAGCAATCCATTCAAATATTGCATTGGTTAATGTAATTAATATGGCTATTAGAGATATTTTACCAGCTAATGTTGTTACTTTAATTGAAAATACTGATCGTAGTGTTGTTTTTGAAGTGATTACAGCTAATCAATATGTTGATGTGGTGGTGCCACGAGGTGGTGCAGGATTAATTCAGCATGTTGTCAACAATGCAACTGTGCCAGTAATTGAAACTGGTGCAGGAATTTGTCATTTATATATTGATAAAGAAGCTGACTTACAAATGGCTTTAAAAATAGCTGTTAATGCTAAAATATCACGTCCATCAGTATGTAATGCAATTGAAACGATTTTAGTTCATCAAGATATTGCTAATCCCTTTTTAACAAAGCTAAGATCAGAGTTTGCTAAAATTAAAATATATGGTGATGAAGAGGCATTACGATATGTTGATGGTCAAAAAGCAGATAATCAAAATTATGCTACTGAATATGATGATTATATATGTAATATTAAGGTTGTTAAAAATGTTGATGAAGCAATCGAACATATATATAATTATTCTACTAAACATTCTGAAAGTATTATCACAGAAAACAATAACACAGCTAAATATTTCATGGAATCTTTAGATTCTGCTTGTGTTTATCATAATGCATCTACAAGATTTACTGATGGTGGAGAATTTGGTTTTGGTGCTGAAGTTGGTATTAGTACACAAAAACTACATGCTCGAGGACCAATAGGATTGCAGGAAATGACATCAACTAAGTATATGATTTATGGTAAAGGCCAGATAAGATAGATATAGGTAAGTATTCCTATATCTTTTTATTAATGCTAACAAATAATAAGTTTATGCAAGTGGATTACTAATATTAAAAAGAATATAGAAAATAGATATAAAATAAAGATTTTTAATCATAATTTGTTTTGGAATACTATTGAATTATTGACAATATTCGTAAATAACACTAAACTATAAGTAAATTATAAAAAGTGAGGCAAGATTATGAATATTGAAGAAAGAGTGAAAAAAGCTTATGACCTGCATCATGCTGGATATAACTGTGCTCAAGCAGTATTAGGAGCATATGTTGATTTATTTGATTTAGACATGGATAAAGCAATGACTATAGCATATGGTTTTGGAGGCGGAGTTGGAATGACTCGTGAGATATGTGGAACATTGACTGGTGGTGCAATGGCTATTGGTTTAAAATATGGTAAAGCTGATGCAGATGTAAAGCAAAAGAAGTTTGTTAACGAAAAAGTTGCTGCATTATGTAAAGAGTTCGAGGAGTCTCATGGATCAGTTGTTTGTGGTGAATTATTAGGACTTAGAAAAACTGATAAGGAAATTAATCGTGCTACATGTGATGATTTAATTGCTGAAGTAGTAAAATTATTGGAAAAGTATTTAATTGATTAGATGTCATTGGACATCTTTTTTTATATAAAACAGTTGACACTAGTTAGTAGACTAACTATAATGGTTAGTGTACTAATTAAATAGTTAGTCGTCTAACTAATGAAAGGAGGTACAACATGGAAAAGATAAGTTTTGATGATGTTGAAAAAATGATTAATAATTTTCAGTCTTTGCATAAAACAATGCATTATATGATGATGGAAAAAACTGAGAAATTTAATATTTCTCCAGATCAAACAAGGTTATTATTTATATTACAGAATCATCAAAACATAAATCAAAATGCTTTAGCTAAAAAATTAAATATAACTAAAGCAACTTTATCAGTGAGATTGCAACGTCTTGAAAAATTAGGTTATTTAACAAAAACTCAGGATAAAAATGATAAACGGAATTATATTTTAAATATTACTGAAACGGGAGAGGTATTTATTGAGACGGCAATTAGAATCATGAAAGAAAAAACATTGATTATGTTTGAAGGGGTTTCTAAAGAACAGATAGCAATTATTAATGATGTAATAGACATCATGAAGAATAATATTAAAAAATGTAAAGGAGAAGAATAATGCTTAAGTTAAAACATTATTTTAAAAAGTTTTGGATACCAATTCTGTTTTGTATTGGATTGCTTTTTTTACAGTCACAAACAGAATTAGCATTGCCTGATTACATGTCAGATATCGTTTCTGTAGGAATTCAAGCAGGAGGATTTGATAGTGCAGTAAGTGATGTTTTAAGTGAAGATACTTATAATCATTTATTAGTATTAATGGATAATAAAGATCAGGAAATATTTGAAAAGTCTTATAAATTAGTGAAAGCTAATTATGTAGATGAAGATATTTTAGATAAATTTTCTAAAGCTGATGGTCAAAATCTTTATTTGTTAAAGGATATTAATGATAAGGATATGGATAAATTAGAAAAGATTTTGGTTAAACCAATGTTATTAATAACTTCAATTGATACAATGGATCCAAATTCTAAAGAATATCAAGAACGATTTGGAAATTTACCTGCGGGAATGAGTCCTTATGATGTTTTAGCAATGTTGCCAAAAGAACAGAGAGCTGAAATGTTTACTGAAATTGATAATCAGATGGAAGCAATGGGAGAATCAACTTTAAAAATTGCTGCTGGAAATGGAGTTAAAGCTGAATATACTAGACTTGGAAGAGATGTAGATCAGGTTCAAAATGATTATATCTTAGCAACTGGAATTAAAATGCTTGTAATTGCTCTTGCTGGAACAGTTTGTGCAATAGCTTGTGGATTTTTAGCTAGTAAGATTGGTTCAGGTATTTCTAGGTTATTACGTGGAGATGTTTTTAAAAAGGTTGAGAGTTTTTCAAATGAAGAATTTAATAAGTTTTCAACTGCATCATTAATTACCAGAACAACAAATGATATTACACAAGTTCAAATGGTTGTAATTATGTTCATTAGAATTGTTTGTTTTGCACCAATGATGGGAATTGGTGCATTGATTAAGGCATTTCAAAATACTCCATCAATGACTTGGATTATTGGTTTGGTATTAGTTATTATTTTTGTATTAATTGGAGTTACATTTGCAATTGTTATGCCTAAGTTTAAGGTAGTTCAATCATTAATTGATCGACTTAATTTAACGATGCGTGAAAATTTATCTGGAATGTTAGTTATTCGTGCATTTGGAAATGAAGAACATAGTGAAAAAAGATTTGAAAAAGCAAATTTTGATTTAACAAAGGTAAACTTATTTGTCAATCGTACGATGGTATCAATGATGCCAATAATGATGTTTATCTTTAATGTAGTTAGTTTATTGATTGTATACTATGGAGCAAAACAAATAGATTTAGGAAATATTGCGATTGGTCAAATGATGGCATTTATGCAATATGCGATGCAGATAATTATGTCATTTTTAATGATTGCGATGATTGCAATCATGTTGCCAAGAGCAAGTGTAGCAGCAGAACGTATTTATGAAGTATTGTCTATGGAACCAAAAATCGTTGATCCAAAAGAAGCAAAGCGTTTTAATAATGATAAACGTGGTTTAGTTGAATTTAAAGATGTTACTTTTAAATATCCTGGTGCTCATGAAGCAGTATTAGAAAATATTAGTTTTACTGCTAAACCAGGACAAACAACTGCATTTATTGGTTCTACTGGTTCAGGTAAGAGTACTTTAATTAACTTGATTCCAAGATTTTATGAAGTTAGTGAAGGAAGTATTATGGTTGATGGGGTCGATATTCGTGATGTTAAACAACATGATTTAAGAGATAAGATTGGATTAGTTCCTCAAAAGGGATTGTTATTTTCTGGTACTATTAGATCTAATTTAACTTATGGAGCCCCTGATGCTACTGATGAACAATTAGAAGAAGTTATAAAAGTTGCTCAGGCTAAAGAATTTATTGATCATAAAGAAGAACATCTTGATTCTAAGATATCACAAGGTGGTACGAATGTTTCTGGTGGGCAAAAGCAACGTTTAGCAATTGCTAGAGCAATAGCTAAAAATCCTGAAATTTTTATTTTTGATGATAGTTTTTCAGCACTTGATTTTAAAACAGATGCTATGTTGCGACAAGAACTGAATAAAATGATTAAAAAGACTAAAAATACTGTCTTGATTGTGGGACAACGAATTGCCTCAATAATGTCTGCAGACCAGATTATTGTTTTGGATGAAGGTAGAATTGTTGGTAAGGGTAAACATGATGAGTTGATGAGAGACTGTAAGGTATATCAAGAGATTGCTTATTCACAGTTATCAAAGGAGGAATTAGGACATGAGTAATAATCAGAAAAGAAATGGTCCTAAATTCGGACCTGGTGGTATGCATGGAATGCGTGGCAGTGGTGAAAAAGCCAAAGATTTTAAAGGTACTTTAGGAAAGTTGTTTAAATATTTAAAACCTTATTATGTTAAATTGGTAATTGTCTTGATTTTTGCTTCAGCTTCGACTGTTTTTGCTATTGTGGGACCAAAGATATTAGCTAAAGCAACAGATAAATTAGGCGAAGGAATCATGGCAAAGGTTAATGGCAGTGGAGGTATAGATTTTGAATATATTGCATATATTATTTGGATTTTAGTTGGTTTATATTTACTGAGTGCAGTGTTTAGTTATATTCAAGGGTTTATTACATCTACTATTTCACAAAAAGTAGCGTATGATTTAAGAACGTCCATTTCAACAAAGATGGATAGAATGCCATTAAGTTATTTTGATAGGCATACTAGTGGAGATATTTTAAGTCGGGTTACAAATGATATTGATACTATTGCTCAATCGTTGAATCAAAGTATGTCACAAGTAATTACTTCAAGTGTAATGGTGGTTGGAATCTTTATCATGATGCTAACTATTTCACCACAAATGACATTAATTGCTATTTGTGTTTTACCTGTTTCAATAATATTGATTGGATTAGTGATGAAACGTTCACAAAAATATTTTGCAAGACAACAACAGGCTTTAGGGGATGTTAATGGTCATATTGAGGAAATGTATGGCGGGCATAATGTTGTTAAAGCATTTAATGGTGAAGAAGCATCAGTTAAACAATTTAATGAATTTAATGATAGTTTATATGAAAGTGCTTGGAAGTCACAGTTTTTTTCAGGATTAATGCAACCAATTACAATGTTTATTGGAAATGTAGGATATGTAGCAGTATGTTTGTTAGGTGGTGTTTTAGCTGGTGGGGGTAATATTACAATTGGTGATATTCAAGCTTTTATCCAATATGTTCGGCAGTTCAATCAACCAATTACTCAATTAGCACAAACTATGAATATGTTACAAAGTACTGCTGCAGCTGCAGAACGTGTTTTTGAATTTTTAGGTGAAGAAGAGTTAGAATTAGAAACACCAAAAGTTGGAAGTCAGGATGTAGCTAAAATAAATGGTTCAGTAACATTTGCAGATGTTAAATTTGGATATTTAAAGAATCAAACGATAATTAATGATTTTAATTTACATGTTCATGCAGGACAAACTGTAGCTATAGTAGGCCCAACTGGGGCAGGTAAGACAACGATTATTAAGTTATTAATGAGGTTTTATGAATTAAATAGTGGTTCTATTTATATTGATGGTATAGATATACGTGATTTTGGACGTAAAGATTTGCATTCGTTATTTGGGATAGTTTTACAAGATACATGGTTATTTAATGGAACTATTAAAGAGAATCTAATGTATGGTAAATTGAATGCAAGTGATCAAGAGGTCAAAGAGGCATGTAAGGTGGCTTATGCTGATCATTTTATACAAACATTAGAAGATGGTTATGATACAATTATTAATGAGGAGTCATCGAATATCTCTCAAGGGCAAAAACAGTTATTAACGATTGCTAGAGCATTTTTGAAAGATCCTAAAATCTTGATTCTTGATGAAGCGACATCATCAGTAGATACAAGAACAGAGGTTTTAATTCAACGAGGGATGGAAAAATTGATGGAAGGTAGAACAAGTTTTGTTATTGCACATCGTTTATCAACAATTCGTGATGCTGATACGATTATTGTAATGAAAGATGGAGATATTGTTGAACTTGGTAATCATGATTCATTACTTGCAAAAGATGGTTTCTATGCTTCTTTATATCGTTCTCAGTTTGAAGGAATATCTGAATAGAAATAAAGTCAGTTTAAGATAATCTTAAGCTGACTTTTTTACTTTTATTAGTTATAATTATTTAGAAATGGATGTGAGATAAATGAAACAGCAATCTTTATTTAATAATATGTCAAATGAGCCTTTAGCTAATCGTTTAAGACCCACAACTCTAGATGAATATGTTGGTCAAAAACATTTAATTGGACCAGGTAAGATTTTATATCAATTAATTAATAGTGATATTGTTCCATCGATGATTTTTTGGGGACCGCCTGGAGTGGGTAAAACAACATTAGCTAGAATCATTGCTAATCAGACTAAAGCTAATTTTATCAATTTTAGTGCTGTTACTAGTGGAATTAAAGATATTCGTAAAGTAATGAAAAAGGCTCAAGAAGTTCAAGATATGGGTGAAAAAACGATTGTTTTTGTAGATGAAATTCATCGTTTTAATAAAGCTCAACAGGATGCTTTTTTGCCTTATGTAGAACAAGGCAGTATAATTTTAATTGGAGCTACAACAGAGAATCCTTCATTTGAAATCAATTCAGCTTTATTATCAAGATGTAAAGTATTTGTACTAAAATCACTGACAACTGAGGATATAGCTGTTTTATTAAATAGTGCTATAATCAGTCCTAAAGGATTTAAAGAACAAAACATAGTTATTGATGATGATTTACTTTACATGATTGCTGGGTTTTCTAATGGTGATGCAAGAGTAGCCTTAAATACATTAGAGATGGCTATATTGAATGGTATAGTAAAGGATCAGCAAATTATTATTAACAAAGAAGTAATTGAACAATGTATTAATCAAAAATCTTTATTATATGATAAAAAAGGTGAAGAACATTATAATATTATTAGTGCATTACATAAATCAATGCGCAATAGTGATGTTGATGCTTCTATATATTGGATGGCACGAATGATTGAGGCAGGTGAAGATCCATTATATGTGGCTCGTCGTTTAATCCGTTTTGCTTCTGAGGATATTGGGATGGCAGACAGCCGTGCTTTAGAAATTGCAGTTGCTACTTATCAGGCTTGTCATTTTAATGGTATGCCTGAATGTAATGTTAATCTAGCACATTGTGTTACTTATTTAGCATTAGCTCCTAAATCTAATGCTTTGTATAAAGCTTATGAAAAAGCTAAGCATGATGCCTTAAATACTATTGCTGATCCTGTACCCTTGCAAATACGCAATGCACCAACTAGGTTAATGAAAGAATTAAATTATGGTAAGGGGTATCAATATGCCCATGATTTTGAGGATAAAATAACTAATATGCAGTGTTTACCTAATAATATTAAAGATCATCGCTATTATTTTCCTACAAATCAGGGCACAGAGGCTAAAGTTATTAAAAGAATGGAACAGATAGCTTATTTACGAAAGAAATATCAAAAATCAGAAAAATAAAAGAGATACCAATTTGATGATTATTGATTTTAGAAATGAAGAAAGTGTATATAAAATATAACATTAAATCACTATTTTTAGAAATTTATGAAAATTAAATGTATTTATAATTGATATAGTTAATGATTAAATAATTTTTTTGAGAAAAATTATTAATATAGATGAGATGTTTTGTTATTAAAAACTATATTTAAAAATAATTAATAGTGATATGGGATGATTTAAACAGAGTTAGAGGGGAGGTATTTTATTAATGTCATTAAAATATCATAGTATGTTATATTTTAATGATTGTTGTAGATGAAATTGTAGTAAAAATAAGTATTATAGAAGTTAATATAAACTTAGTTATTTAGATAATAAAATTTCTTGTTATATTCAAGAGATTTTATTATAATATGATGGTATTTAAAGGAGATAAAGTATGATAAAAAATATAATAGGTGGTATTGCTGTAGGAATTGCAAATGTAATTCCAGGTGTAAGCGGAGGTACTATGATGGTTATTCTAGGTATCTTCAATCGTATGATGGATGCTATTAGTGGGATTTTTAAACGTGAAAATTCTAATCGCAAAGATGATATTATTTTTATTTTTCAAGTGTTAATTGGAGCAGCAGTAGGTATTGTTGGGTTTGCAAAAATATTAGAAGTATTATTTAATTATTATCCAACTCAAACGATTTATTGGTTTATTGGATTAATTGCATTTAGTATCCCTTTATTTTTAAAAGGGGAAATGAAAGGGCAAAGATTAGCAGTTATACCTTTTGTTTGTGGTTTAGCAATAATTTTTGCTTTAGAATATTTTAATCCTGGGGAAGGTAAAGAGGTAGTTAATCCTGAATTTCCAGTTTTAAGTGTAGGATTATTTATTAAAATGGTTATTATTGGGGCTGTTTCAGGAGCAACAATGATTATGCCAGGTGTAAGTGGCAGTATGGTGTTATTGATTTTAGGGGAGTATTATTTATTTAAATCATATTTAGCAAATGTTACTAGTTTTAGTTTAGATGTAATTATCCCACTTGGTTTTATGGCAATTGGTATTGCAGTTGGAATTATTATTAGTGCTAAACTGTGTTCATATTTCACCAAAACACATAAGGCTGGATTTTTAAGTTTGATCCTTGGGCTGATTGTTGCATCATCACTTGTATTGATTCCATTTAATGTTAGTTATGATTTAAGCTTGATTGTTACATCATTAGCTGCAGTTATATTTGGTGGAGTTATTGTCTTAGGATTATCAAAAATTCAATAGTATTAAGATCAATAATGCTTTTAGTATTATTGATTTTTTTATGGTGTGCCAGGCATGGCATGAATTCAGTTGGAGATAAACCAACCACAG